>JACLAD010006777.1_pt1 | contig 45259 bp, 47 predicted proteins | sample 8027901 | NCBI WGS metagenome assembly JACLAD01 (sample SAMN15725071, study PRJNA655200) | protist metagenome | isolation source: fluorescence activated cell sorting (FACS) single amplified genomes of... | place: Spain: Blaines Bay Microbial Observatory, Mediterranean Sea | collected 2016-07-05 | reverse complement strand
AATTAAAAGTTTTAATATTCAAGTAATTTCTTTATTCGTTAAAAAAAAAATCGTTCCTTTGACTAAAATTTTAAATATAAAAGTTTTAGAAAGTATAATATTACCTTCCAAAAAAAAGAAAATTACTATCAATAAATCACCTCACGTTTTTAGTAAATCAAAAGAACAATTTGAATTGTCTGAGTTTTCTAGAATTTTTTTAATTCCTATATCAAAAAATTCGTTAATAAATTTGGTTCAATTTAAAAAAGTTTTAAAAAAGAATATACCGACAGGTATAAGTATAAAATTTGAAAAATAATTAAAATGGGGTATAGCCAAGTGGTTAAGGCATCGGTTTTTGATACCGACATTCACAGGTTCGAGTCCTGTTACTCCAATTATAGTCTATAAATATTACATAAAGTATGTATTAAAAATTAATGGCTATCGAAGTAGTTTTTTTTACGTGTGTCAAAGTGTTATTTTTAAGAAAAATTTAAATTTAGAGTCGTTTCGGTTTTTAGGGTGTTTTTATACCTTAAATTTTATACTATATAAAATTAACTAAATTTTTTATTTTTTTTATTTTAAGATTAATTTGAAGAACTCGAAAAAGTGAGACCCTATATAGAATTATCGATTATTTTAAACGCCAATGATTATTGGAGCAGTCCGATTCTATTTAATGTTAAAATAAAAGATGGCAGGAACACAGGTAAAGCTGTCCCTCATTTCCTTTTAATTTTTTTAAAAGGGGGGAAATAATAAAGGGGGGTTTAAAGCGAAGAAAAAAAGTCGAAGAAGCGGTTTTGTAAGCGTTGCGTAATTAAAAGATGTAAAATGAACAATAATGGGTTTAATGCTGTTTTGATTCCAATAATTGTTAAGGAGGGTGTAAGTCCATCCGAATCGTCGCCATGATGTAAGTTTATACTTGCGGAGCGACGTCGAGGGTGAGGATGCGTTTTGAGCGATGAGTTACCTTAGGCCTTCACACTCTCTTAAATTTAGCCTTTTGAAAATTATTTTCAATATATATTATTAAAACATTTTATTACATGTTAGTTAAATTTAAATATATTAATATTTTAGTTTAGGTAGCTCAATGGTTAGAGTAAAAGACTGAAAATCTTTTGGTTGGTGGTTCGAATCCACCTCTAAACATTTATGGTAATTTCAGAACTAAAATTACTGTTTTTTAGGATTAACTATGTTATATTAGTGATATAATCAAAGGATACCTTGATGTCAAAAAAGGGGCGTTTAAAACTGCGAAAAGTTATACTTAAAAATATTTTATAAAAGTATAAATTCCCTTATAGAAAACTTATAAAAAGTATTAAGTATTATTCGTTTAGAGTTTTGTTGCGAGATACTTATAAAGCGGGTAAATTGAAACATCTAAGTAACCCGTAAAAAAAATCAATAGAGATTCCTTCAGTAGTGGCGAGCGAAATAGGATAAAAGACTGTTTAGATATTTTTTATTTTTTTTAAGATATTACCGTAGAGGGTTATAAAGTCCCTTCAGAAAATATAAAATTTGTCAATAAAAGAGTAAACCATTTTGTGTAATTTTGGTTGAAAAAAGAGGAACCATCCTCTAATCTTTAAAATTTTTGATAATCGATAGTGAACAAGTACCGTGAGGGAAAGGTGAAAAGAGGCATATGAAAATAGCCGTAAAATGAAAAGACCTTGAAATTGATTATTATTTAACATTTTTTTAGTTTCACAAATTAAAAAAAGTACCTTTTGCATAATGAGCCAGTGAGTATTAATATAGGGCAAGCTTAATTTTATAAAAGAAAGCGAAACTTAAAGTAACTTTAAATGAGGTTTATAGTTCTATAGTTATGACCCGAAATCAAGTGATCTAGTTAAGAGCAGGTTGAATATTTATTAAATTAAATTGGAGGACCGAACCCACGTCTGTTGCAAAAGGCGGGGATGACTTTTGATTAGGGGTGAAAGGCCAATCAAACTTGACGATAGCTGGTTTTCTGCGAAATCTATTTAAGTAGAGCATAAAAATAAGAAAATTTCAGGTAAAGCACTAATAAGATGATGGGGGTTTTAAACTTTACTGATTCTATCTAAACTCTAAATTGGAATTTTTATTTTTTTATGGACAGTCTTTGGGTGCTAAGGCCCTCAGACGAAAGGGAAACAGCCCAGATTATTTAATAAGGTCTTTAAATTATTTGTAAGTAAAAGGTTGTAAAATTTCGAAGACAATCAAAAGGTAGCCTTAGTAGCAGGCATCCTCTAAAGAGTGCGTAATAGCTTACTGATTAAGATTTTTTTAGCGCCTAAAATGTAATGAGACTATACAAATATACCGAATTAATAAAATTCTAAAATAAGATTTGGTAGCAGAACGTTTTGTATTTTTGAAGGAAAGTTGTAAAATTTTTTGGAGAAATCAAAAGTGAAGATACTGGTATGAGTAATGATAAATAATGTAATACACTAAACATTATCGCCGTAAATCCAAGGTTTTGTAGATACTGGTAAGCAAATTACAGTAAATCGACCCCTAAGGCCAAAGCGAATGCTTTAACTGATGGGTTTTTTGTAACATAGATTACAATATTTTTTAAATTTTCAAATGTAAAAATAACTTTTTAGAAAATTGGGTTTTTAGTAGTATATTATACATTTCAGGAAATAACTTAAAAATTAAATCGTTCTAAAACCGACACAGGTGGATGGGTGTAAAAGCACTAAGGCGCTTGGGCTAATTATATTGAAGGAACTCGGCAAAATGACCCCGTAACTTCGGGATAAGGGGGGCCTTTTAAAAAAGGCGGCACAAAATAGGGGGTAGCGACTGTTTAATAAAAACACAGGTCTCTGCAAAATCGTAAGATGAAGTATAGGGGCTGACACCTGCCCGGTGCGGTAAAGTTAATAGGAGGGGTTCACGCTCCGAATATAAGCTCCCGTAAACGGCGGCTGTAACTCTGACGGTCCTAAGGTGAATTAGTTGCCTTAGTAAAATCCTACTATATGCTGGAATACCTTCAAAAACGGATTACTACTCGTATTAATTTAAGTATAAAAAAGGCAAAAATTAAACGTAAGACCTTTCTTATATATAAAATGCAGTAAAAATGTATCCGACATGGAGGCAATCAGCAGGAAAGACTTTTTTTATTAAGAGAAAAGAATCCCCAGAGACTATACGTAGGAAAGATTTTATTATGAAACGTAAATTAAATGCGCAATGGATTGTGGGTTTTACAGACGGTGAAGGGTGTTTTCGTATTGATATTTTTCTAAATACAAAGATGTCAATAGGTTTTCAAGTTTTACCGGAATTTGTAATTACACAACATAAACGTAGTATAGAAGTATTATACGATTTAAAGTCTTTTTTTGGTTGTGGTGTTGTTCGTAAAAAAAGGGGACAAAATGATAATATTTATTGTTATAAAGTTCGAAACCAAAGACATTTAATGTTACATATAATTCCTTTTTTTGAAAAACATTCTTTACTTACAAAGAAAAAAATTGATTTTATAAATTTTAGGAGAATTCTTTTATTGATGAAAAAAAAAGAACATTTAACCTCCGAAGGTTTAAAAAAAATAAGAAAATTACGCGAAAAAATCTTAAGATAGAGTCCAGCTGCTATAGAAATATAGACAGATAATTAATGAGCGAAATTCCTTGACGGGTAAGTTCCGTCCTGCATGAATGGTGTAACGACTTCCCCACTGTCTCCAATATAAATCCAATGAAATTGAATTCTCCGTGAAGATGCGGAGTATAAACGGTAAGACGAAAAGACCCTATGCACCTTTACTACATCTTTACATTGTTTACGAAAATTTAATGTGTAGGATAGGTGGGAGTTATTGAAGATAAAACGCTAGTTTTATTGGAAACAACCTTGAAATACCACCCTTTATATTATTCGTGACTAACTTTGGTATTTAAATATTTATTAAGGACATTGTATGGTTGGTAGTTTGGCTGGGGCGGCCGCCTCCTAAAAAGTAACGGAGGTGTATATAAGGTAAGCTCAAAATAATATTTTTATTATTTGTAGAATATAATGGTAAAAGCTTGCTTAACTGCGAGACTGACAAGTCAAGCAGAAACGAAAGTTGATCATAGTGATCCGGTAGCTTTGAATGGAATGGCTATCGCTCAACGGATAAAAGGTACGCTAGGGATAACAGGCTAATGACTCTTGAGAGCTCCCATTGACGGAGTCGTTTGGCACCTCGATGTCGACTCTACACATCCCGGAGCTGAAGCAGGTTCCAAGGGTTCGGTTGTTCGCCGATTAAAGTGTAACGCGAGTTGGGTTTAGAACGTAGTAGACTGCGTTAGTTATCAGTAATGATAATTTAGTATTAACTTATTTCGATGAAATTTTCTTATTTATAATAATAAAAAGATAATATCGAGGGAAGGGTTAAAATCCCCCGTAGAGACTTAGAAAATATTACTTTTTCGGATAGCAAAAAATGCTATAAAATGTTAACCCCGTTTCAAGTTAGGGTGAAGATATAGTCCATGCTTTTTAGAAATAAAAAGAATAACATGCGTGAGACAGTTTGGTTTCTATCTACCGTTTACGTTAAAAATTGAAAAGATCTGACCCTAGTACGAAAGGATTGGGAAGGGTAAACCAATGGTGTACCAGTTGTTGTACCAACAGCATCGCTGGGTAGCTACGTTTATTAAGGATAATTACTGAAAGCATCAAAGTAAGAAGCCTACTTTAAGATAAATTTTTTTAAGTTGTAAAAGATTATTACTTTTAAAGGTTTTATGTGTAATAATAGTAATATTATTAGCTAAAAAATCCTTATAATAAAAATATAAAAATATTTGAACTTTTATTAATATTTAAAATTAAAAACGAAATTGATAAATTCAATTAATTAATCTAATTTATATTATAATTAATTAAGTTAGTAAAATAAAGGATTTGATCCTGGTTCTGAATAAACGCTAGTAGTATGCTTTACACATGCAAGTTAAATGTTAATAACATAGCGTACGGGTGAGTAAAATGCAATTTTTTAGCTTTTAGTCTAGGATAATTGTAAAGAAATATCTTTTACTTTTTGGCAAAAATACTAGATACATAAAAGTTTTCTGCTAAAAGATAATATTGCAAGGTATTAGGTTGTTGGTGGTAAAAAAGACTACCAAGCTATATAATGCCTAGCGGGCTTTAACGGGTGTACCGCCACACTGGGACTGAGATAAGGCCCAGACTTATTTTGAGGCAGCAGTGAGGAATATTGGACAATGAACTAACGTTTGATCCAGCAATACTACGTAAGTGAAGACGGCCATATCGGTTGTAAAGCTTTTTCTTCAAAAAAGATATAGACATTATTTGAGAAAGAAGCCCCGGCTAACTCTGTGCCAGCAGCCGCGGTAATACAGGGGGGGCAAGTGTTATTCATAGTTATTAGGCGTAAAGGGTCCGTAGGTTTTTTTTAAAGTTAAGTTTAAAAATCCAAAGCTTAACTTTGGGTTGGGGCTTAATACTTTTAAAATAGAGTATAAAAGGGGGTAGTAGAATTTCTAATGTAGAGATAAAATTCGTTGATATTAGAAGGAATTTCAGTGGCGAAGGCGACTATCTGGTTTAATACTGACACTGAGGGACGAAAGCTTAGGTAGCAAACGGGATTAGAGACCCCGGTAGTCTAAGCCGTAAACGATGAATGTTAAGTATAGGATTTTTTTTCTGTATTGTAGCTAACGCATTAAACATTCCGCCTGAGAAGTACGGTCGCAAGATTAAAACTCAAAGGAATTGACGGGAGTTCGGACCAGCGGTGGAGCATGTGGTTTAATTCGATAATACGCGGGAAACCTTACCAATTCTTGAAATCTTTAAGATATTTATAATTTTAAACGATTTAAAAAATACAGGTGTTGCATGGCTGTCGTCAGCTCGTGTCGTGAGATGTTTTGGTTAACTCCTTAATAACGAGCGAAACCCTTTTTTTTATTTACACTTTTAAAAAGAAATTAAAATGTATTTAATAAAAAAACTGCCAGTGAAAATTGGAGGAAGGGGAGGATTACGTCAAGTCTTCATGGCCCTTATGAATTGGGCTACACATGTGCTACAATGGTTTATACAAAAAGAAGCTTTAATGTAAGTTTTTAGCAAATCTATAAAGTAAGCCTTAGTTCGGATTGTAGGCTGCAACTCGCCTACATGAAGTTGGAATCGCTAGTAATCGTAAATCAGCACGTTACGGTGAAATTTTAAACGAACTTTGTACAAACCGCCCGTCACATTAGGAAAGTAAGTTGAATTCGAAGCATGTGATTTAATTTTAAATTTTATTTAAAAAACTTTTTTTAGTTATTTAAAGTTTTTCATGTGTTAAACTTTGATTTGTAATCGTAATGAAGTCGTAACAAGGTAGCCGTAGGGGAACCTGTGGCTGAAAGTAAAGTTATATAATTATAGTTTAAATAAATTTTAAAAAGCTTTATTATACATAAAGTTCTTTTTTTAATAAAATGATAAAGAAACGGTCATTATTATCTATTCTTAATAATCATGTTATAGATTATCCAACTCCTGTTAATATTAATTATTTTTGGAGTTTAGGAGCTTTAGCTTTTTTATGTTTAGTCGTACAATTAATTACGGGTATTTTTTTAGCAATGCATTATACTCCACATATTGATTATGCTTTTACTAGTGTAGAGCACATTATGCGGGATGTAAATAATGGTTGGTTATTTCGTTATTTACATGCAAACGGAGCTTCTATGTTTTTTATAGTTGTTTATGTTCATATTTGTCGTGGGTTATATTATAGCTCGTATACTGCGCCTCGGCATGTTCTTTGGTGTACAGGTGTTGTTATTTTTCTTTTAATGATGGCGACAGGGTTTATTGGTTATGTATTACCTTGGGGTCAAATGAGTTTTTGGGGAGCGACTGTTATTACAAATTTATTTTCGGCTATTCCCGTTTTTGGTGGTATTATTGTTGAACTCCTATGGGGGGGATTTTCTGTTGATAATGCAACATTAAATCGTTTTTTAAGTTTACACTATTTATTACCGTTTATTATTACTGGTTTATCGTTGGTACATTTAGCTCTTGTACATGCTGCTGGTAATGGGAATCCTTTAGGAGCAGAGTCAAAAACTTATAATGTAACTTTTGCTCCTTACTCTTTACATATTAAATATGTTTTTGTAAGTTTAGTTTTATTAACATTTTTTATGTTTATTGTTTGTTTTTTTCCAAATACTTTAGGGCATAGTGATAACTATATTCAAGCAAATCCTATGGTTACACCTGCTCATATTGTTCCTGAATGGTATTTTTTACCGTTTTATGCAATTTTACGTTCTATTCCAGATAAATTAGGAGGTGTAATTGCAATGGTTGGTGCTATTCTTTTACTTTTATTATTACCTTTTATTACTCCGACTTTACATACGAGAAGTTCTGCTTTTCGACCTATTACTAGAAAATTGTTTTGGTTTATGGTAGGAGACGTGTTAATTCTTGGTTGGATTGGGGGTAATATTGTAGAAACTCCATTTATTGAAATTGGACAAATTGCTACTATTTTTTATTTTTTTTATTTTTTAGTTCTTTTACCGGGCGGTGCTTGGTTAGAGGTTTATTTAATGAAAAATTTAAAACATTAATATTATAGATGTGATTAGGGGGTGTAACTCAATTGGCAGAGTATATGCTTTGCAAGCATAAGGTTACCAGTTCAAATCTGGTCATCTCCAAGATAGTAAATAATTATAATGAAAGGATAAACATGATTAAAATCAATAAAGTTACTTCCTTTTGTGCCACAGATATTTGAAAGAAGAAATATGGTTATTATTTACTTTTAAGCTTTGTTTAAAAATTCTCGCTACGTAAGTAGAGGAAAGTATTGGCCTAATATTTGTATAAAATTTTATATTTATAAATATTTTAGTAATAAAGAAAAGAAACGTGTAAACTTTATTTTTTTAGGGATTAGATAAATGAGAAAATTAAACAGAATCAATCTTATATTAAACAGGCTTTTGCGGGTATATATTAATGGTAGATAATCTGGCTTCCAACCAGACAGTGCGGGTTCGAGTCCCGCTATCCGCTTTTCAGTTTTTAAAGTTATTTTATTTAGATTTTTAGTAATTTTCGTTTTTATTGATTTAAAAAATAACCAGGACTATAACTCAGTCGGTCAGAGTATACGCTTGATAAGCGTAAAGTCGGTGGTTCGAGCCCACCTAGTCCTATTAATAAAAAGCAGTTTTTTATTACCAGTGTGGCGGAAATGGTATACGCGCTAGGTTTAGGTTCTAGTTCCTTTAGGAATAGGGGTTCAAATCCCCTCTCTGGTAAATTAACGTCATTTTTTTTATTTCAAAATTTAATTAAGGGGAATATTACCCTATACATAGTAGTTTGTTAGGTGCGATCTTGTACATTGCGACACCAATGGTTGTTAAAGTAGTTCGATTCTATTTAGTATTGTTCATTATGAAAAAGTTTATCAATTTTTTAAAAGAAAATCTCTTAGTAAAAAATGCGGGTTCAAGGCCGATGGAAAAGCGTGCTTATAAACTTACAAAGCCGACCTTAATAGCGGGGCTGCATAAGTCATGGAGAGCCGGAAAACTCTCAAGTTATTCTTTAATAAATAGATCTAATTTTAGAATAGCGGCGTTTGGTATAGAAAGTCGCTCGTTAGCTACTTCTTGTGAATCTACTTTAAAAGGAAAAATAAGTAAAAGTTGGTTTTACCAAACGTTTAACACAAAACTACATTTATATTACCTTAGTTGGGCTTTTTTTTTATTGATTCCAACGTTTTTATTTGGTTTTGAAAACGTATGTTTTAAATATTATTTTGGTCAATTTTTTACAATTTTATTAACCAGCGTACCCTTTTTACCTATATTTAAAAATAACATTTATATGCGGGTTTGGGGGATTTTGCATTGTTTACTTTTTTTTACATTAAATTGTGCAACCCTCGTATATACTATACAACATTATTTAAACGGCTATTTTCCATTTTCAGAATCGAACTTTATACTACAAACGCCGGCACTATATTTTTATGATATCTTTTCAATGGAAATTTTTGCCGACGGGGGTAGTGCTGGCGGAAACACACCGAAACTTTCTCCTGGCGAAGAGCATATTGCGAAATTAACAAAAGTAGCGAATTTTTCAATTTTAGGTTCTTGTATCGGGGGTGGTATTCACGCCGGGATTTTAGGAGTATCGCCAAAGTATGCAGGAGCTTCTTTGTTAAAAGCCAATAAAATAATATGGGGACCAAAAGCTCCATTAACAGTAACAAAAGTTTTAGTTTCCACACAGAAAGGTAAGTGGTTAGTTGGAGGCGTTAGTGGATTAGTTGCTGGTACATATGCCTTTCAGCAAATATTTTATGACGTTCCAACACCGCCTTCCGGTGGTGTTTTTTAAAAAAGTGCACATGAACTATATACATAATTTTGTTTTCTCTATTGAACTTCAAAAGGTCTTATTCTTATTTTTATCATTATCGTTTTTAATCGTAGTCAATGTTTTAACTTATACGGATTATTATAATTCATGGTGGTATTTTTACAAAAGAAAATTAAATTTACCCGAAGCTATTTAACATATAGTTGGAATCCAGCACGTGTTAGAAAGTAGAAATAATTCGTTTTTAATGTTGTTTCATGCTAAAAGAGTTAATGAAGATTTTTTTTAAAGGTATTCTGTATGAAGATTATAGAATAGCGGTTAACGTTAGAATTTCAGCAATTATTTAGGGGATTTAGAGTTGTTCTGCGTTATAAGGCACGTTAAGCCTGTGCACTCAACAATTATTGGATCCGATTGTTATGTTTTATTTTTTAATATTTTTAATAATTTTTTTTCTTTTTTATGGTGAATAGTTTTCATTATTATGTCGATCTTTTATCGTATATTAATAATGTCTCTTGTTATTTTATAAATTAAGGAGGCTACTATAGGTCGTTAAGGGCTGAATTAGCCTTAAAACAATGGCAAAATTAAGCTTTAGTTTAACATTAGAAACAAAAATTAAAAATAGATTAAGCAAATTTTTAGGTAAATCTCAAGATGATTTTTTTAGTGACAAAGGTTCAGTACTTTCCGTAGGTGATGGAATTGCAATAGTATATGGTGCGTTTAGGTCAATTTTTAATATGATATATATCCAAATTTATAAGTTTTCTTTATTTTTTATATTAGCATGTGGACTTTTTTTAGAAGAGACAACCCGACACGAGACGCATTGTATGTTTCGATGTTGGTTAGTTGGAGATTCTTTTAAATCTTCTGCCGGTGTGGATCTTTTTGAAAAAATAAAACTTGAATGTGAGCAGACTTATAAAGAGACTCTTATAGCAAGAAAAAAAACAGAAGAAGTATTTTCTAATTCTTCTTTGACTCCAGAAGAAAAGCAGACGTTGTTAAATTATGCTAAAGGGGTCCAGCAGAATCATAATGATTGTCAAACTTTTCAATTTAAGTTTTTAAAAGCAATGCAAAAGTCGGAAAAAACGGCTAGTGTAGTTAGTTTAAAAGCTCCCACAGGGGAAAATGAGTCGAAAGGTGGGCCGTTAGCTACATCGCAAATTGAAACGTTAAACAAGTACGTTCTTTTTAGTGATGTAACTTATAGTTTCATTTTTGAGGCCTTTCTTGAATTTTGTTTTTTTATCTTTTTTGTTTTACAATTATTTATATTTGTAAATTTTATTCGCTCTCTTTTAATAAAAGAATATATATTTTCTTATGTTTCGGTTATTAAAGGAATCAATTTCGGGTTTTGGGAGTTTTTCTTTTTATGTTTTTCGTGCTTTGTTTATATTCTTTTGGCAACCGCTATTACAATTTCGAATATGAATATTGAAGCTACTCGACTTGCTTTATTAAGTCAAGATTTTCAATTTAAGTCATTAAATTATGATATAGCTTGTATCAAGTATCATGTTTATTCATCTAAAGGCTTAAAAGCTCCTGCTCCGTGTGAAGCATTGGGTATGTGTGATATAGATAAAAAGTAATTTTAGGATTATTGTAGGAGTTTTCTGTAGGTATGAGGCTTCTTGGGCGTGTAATTTTATTATTATTTTAGTATATTTTTTGATTATAATTATTTTTAACTTTTATATCAAAACTAGTGAGTAAACCGGGAATTTTTTATTCTCTTAGTCGAATTTTTTTGATTATTAGGGTTTAGTCACAAGGTTAATGGCAAAATTAAGTTCTAGTTTAACATTAGAAACAAAAATTAAAAGTAGATTAAGTAAATTTTTAGGTAAATCTCAAGATGATTTTTTTAGTGACAAAGGTTCAGTACTTTCCGTAGGTGACGGAATTGCAACAGTATATGGTTTAAATAACGTACAAGCTGGTGAAATGGTTGATTTCCAAGGTGGTATTAAAGGAATGGCTTTAAATTTAGAAAATAACAAAGTAGGTATTGTAATTTTCGGTGATGATAAAGCGATTAAAGAGGGTAATTTAGTGAAAAGATCTAATGCTATTGTAGATGTTCCTGTAGGTATGGGACTTCTTGGGCGTGTAGTAGATGGTCTTGGACAACCCATTGATGGTAAAGGTAATTTAGAAAATGTTAATAGATCTCTTGTAGAAGTTAAGGCTCCTGGTATTATTCCTAGACAATCTGTTTCTATCCCAATGCAAACTGGATTAAAAGTAGTTGATAGTTTAATTCCTATTGGGCGAGGTCAGCGTGAATTAATTATTGGTGATCGACAAACAGGTAAAACTGCTATTATTATTGATACTATTATTAATCAAAATAAATCTGTAGATTCTGTAGATGATTATATTAAAGGTGTGTTTAATGTAAAAATTGATGAAAAAGCGGCAGATTTATACAGTATTTATGTTGGTGTAGGACAAAAGCGTTCGACAATTGCTCAAATTGTTCAAGTTTTAGAAAATAAAAATGCTTTATCTTCTGCTATCGTAGTTGCGGCTACAGCGTCGGATGCGGCTCCTCTTCAATTTTTAGCTCCTTATTCTGGTGCTGCCATTGGTGAGTATTTTAGAGATAATGGGATGCACGCGGTTATTTTTTATGATGACTTAACCAAGCAAGCAGTAGCATATCGTCAAATGTCTTTATTATTAAGACGTCCACCCGGGCGAGAAGCTTATCCAGGAGACGTATTTTATCTACACTCTCGATTATTAGAGCGTGCTGCTCAAATGAACGATAATCTAGGAGGGGGTTCGTTAACAGCTTTACCTGTTATTGAAACACAAGCTGGTGACGTATCTGCATATATTCCTACAAATGTAATTTCTATTACTGATGGTCAGATTTTTTTAGAAACAGAACTATTTAATGAAGGTCAACGTCCTGCTGTAAGTGTAGGGCTTTCTGTAAGTAGAGTTGGGTCTGCAGCTCAAATTGCTTTAATGAAGCAAGCGACAGGTTCGATGAAATTAGAGTTAGCAAACTATAGAGAAGTAAAAGCTTTTGCACAATTCGGTTCCGATTTAGATGCAGCTACACAAATGCAGTTAAATACAGGAGCTCGTTTAGTAGAGCTTTTAAAACAACCGCAATTTGTACCAATCGAAATTGGATCTCAAATTTTTATTATGTTTGCTGGTTCTCAAAATGTACTAAATACTTTAGAGTTAGATCAAATTAGTACTTTTGAAGATGAAGTTGCATCTGTAATTGGTGATCAATTTTCTTATCTTTTAAATTTAAGAAAAGCGAAGTCTAAATTAAGCAGTGAAGAATTAATGGGTTTTGTAGGTGCTTGTCGTGTAATTATTAAGAACCGATTAGGTCTTTAATTATAATTATAAATGCAATTATTATATAGTCCGTTAGAGCAATTTGAACCAATTCCTTTTATTACTCTTTACTTAAGTAATATTAATTTTTCAATAACAAGTATTAGTATTATGTTTTTTTATATATTTTTTATTTTAGTTTTTTTCATAAATGGTTATATTTTAGAACCGACTTCACCTTTAAATTTTTCAATTTCAAAAGATAAAGGAAGTAGTGTTACATTAAAGAATAATATCGATTCCTCTATGTTGAACTCAAATGTTAGTTTTTTATCTTCATCGTTAACTAAAGAGGTTTCGTATTTCAGTTTCTTGGTAGACCGATCGTCTACTTTTTATACTTTAATTGATGAAAAAGCGTTATGGGTTTCTTCTCCTATTTCTCATTCGTCTTTACGAAATCGTTATTCGGTAATTTTTTATAAGGGATTTTATAATTTATTAAGTAATCAAGCAGTTACTTTCCCTTTAACTTTTAGTTATTTTAGTGAGATCAAAGCAATAGTACTAGACTTTTTAGTACGATTTACTGGAGTTTCCAAGTCTTTAAATAGCAATTTTTTAAGTATAAAAGGAAATCAGTCGTTATATTCTTTTTCGTCTCAATCTGTTAAAAATGTTTATAATCAAACTTTTGTACCAAAAATTAATATGTTTTTTTTTGAATCTATTTACGAATTAATTTTAACTCAAATGGTAAAGAATGTTTTAGGTACTGATAAAAGAGCTATCTCGTTTTTTCCGGTATTATTTACTTTATTCATATTTTTATTATTTGCGAATGTGGGGGGTTTAGTTCCGTATAGTTCAACAGTAACTGCTTACCTTACTGTTACTTTAACATTATCAATTATGGTAATGTTTGGTGTAACTGTTTATGCTTTTAAAAATCATGGTATTAAGTTTTTTGGGCATTTTTTACCTAGTGGTTCGCCAGGTTGGTTAATTCCTTTCATTATTGTTATTGAAATTATTTCTTTCGTTTTTCGAGTTGTTTCACTGTCAGTTCGGCTTTTTGCTAATATGATGGCTGGTCATACACTTTTCGCAGTATTAGCCGGTTTTGGTTGGACAATGGTAACTGGTAGTATGATGTTATCTATTGTTACACCTCTTCCTGTATTAGTTGTATTTATTTTAACAGGTTTAGAAACATTTGTAGCCTTAATTCAGGCTTATGTGTTTACTATTTTAACTTGTATTTATTTTGAAGAAGCGATAAATATGCATTAAATTTCTCTTTATTTGATTATAACTATTTTTATTTTTTATTATGAATAAAAAAATAAAATATATAAACTCGTATAAAAAACCTTCAAATTTAGCTAAAAAATCATTCGACAAGTCTTTGACACGTACTTTAAAAAAAAAAGGAGGGCGTAATAATTTTGGTCGTATAACTGTACGTCATCAAGGAGGGGGTTCGAAACAAAGGTCTCGCTTAATTGATTTTAAATTTTCGAATAAAATAGGAATAGTTTCGAGTATAGAATATGATCCTACCCGAACAGCTTTCGTTGCAGGTTGTCGAAATCCTAGTACTGGAAAGAATTTTTATAATCTTTTATCAGATGGGTTAAAAGTTGGTTCTATTATTGGACAAAAAGATAATAATAATCCTATATTTAAAGTTGGTCAAAGTGCCCCTTTAAAAGATTTTCCATTAGGTTCTTTGATACATTCTTTAGAAATAAAAAACAAAAAAGGTTCTCAATTAGGGCGTAGTGCAGGTTCATTCATAAAATTAATTCAAAAGGACTTGGACAAAAATACTGCTCGAGTGAAATTACCTTCTAAAAAAGAGGTAACAGTTTCATTGGACTCTTTTGCTATTTTTGGAGTCGTTTCTAATTTGACTCATCGTTCAAAAGATTTAGCGAAAGCGGGCCGGTCACGTTGGTTAGGGAAAAGACCTTCGGTACGCGGGGTTGCAATGAATCCCATAGATCATCCACATGGTGGTGGTGAAGGTAAAACGTCAGGTGGCCGCCCTTCTGTTACGCCTTGGGGTAAATTAACTCGAGGTAAACCGACAAGGAAGTTTAAGCAATTTTAATAAAGTGAATACGTTACAGAAAAAGCTTAATTTTATTTCAACAAAAAAAAAGAAAAACGTGTTTATTAAAGTGTGGAATCGAAGTTTGCGTATTGTACCGGCTTTTATAGGTTTCAAATTTAAAATTTATCAAGGTTTTAAATTTATTAATGTTTTAATAACAGATGAAATGGTAGGTCATCGCTTTGGAGAGTTTGCTCCTACTCGCGTGCGACACGAATATAAAAAAAAACGTTTGAAAGGTAAAAAATAAATGGGACAAAAAGTTAATCCAATTAGTTTACGTGCCCCTATAAATAAAAAGTGGGATTCAAAGTCTTTTTTTCCCGATTTTAATTATGCTTCTTTGTTACACCAAGATATACAAATTCAACGTTATATTTATGGTATTTTATTTTATTTTAATATTTTATGTAATCGTTGTGTTATTAAACGTATTAATAATTGTATTTACGTAAATGTTTATTTATATTTACGGTCGACAGGTTCCAATAGTAAAAACTTAACGAACTTACTTTTCGGTTGTAACAAAAAAAGTAAAAGAACTAAATCAAAAAAAACAAATTCTAACTTATTTTTAATAAAAAGAAAACCTTTTTTTTCTCTATTAAATATTATTGAAAAGTCACTAACACGTTTAACTTCAGTAAGCGTTGTTGTACGTTTCTTTCCGTTATATTCGATTACAAAAAAAAAACATAATAGATCTTTCTTATATATTTCACGGTCGTTACGTTTTTTAAATAGTCTTTTGTTTTTACATATTTTTGATTTAGCTGTTTCGACAAAAAATTCGAAATTATTGTCTCAGTTCATATCATTAAATTTGCATTCACATATCCGAAATATTCGTTTTTTTTTACGTTTTATAGATCGTATTATGAGTTTATTTATATCTCATTATGGATGTCGTGGTCTAAAAATAAGTATAAAGGGTCGACTAAATGGGGCGAGACGTGCAAGAACTATTGTAATACAAAAAGGAAAAATCCCCCTAAATACTCTTTCAGCGAAAGTTTCTTATGGGTTTTCTAACGCTATGACTATATATGGTCTTTGTAGTGTTAAAGTTTGGTTATATTTATAAATAATAATGAAAATACCGAAAAGAACAAAGTATAAAAAGTACCACAAAAATAAAATAAAAGTACGTTCTGATCGAACATCTTTTTTAAGATACGGTTCGTATGGTATTAAAGCGCTAGAAAGTGGTAGGATTTCTGCGCAACATATTGAAACAGTTCGTCAAACAATAGGTCGTAAAATACGGCCAAAGGGTCGTTTATGGATACGAGCGTTTCCTCATTTGCCTGTTACTTCTAAACCTTCAGAGGTCCGTATGGGTAAAGGTAAAGGTAATGTTAGTTTATGGGTTTGTACAGTTAAAAAAGGTCAAATTCTTTATGAAGTTTCGGGAGTCAATGATTTAAAATCTATTAAAGCATTAAAAAGTGGTATAAATAAATTACCCTTGAAGTGTTCTGTAATGAAATATTAATTTAAAAGGATCTGTAGTTAAATTGGTTATAACATGCTGCTCATAACAGTAAGGGTGTAGGTTCGAGTCCTGCCAGGTCTAGGTTTTCAATTTTTAGTTATGCCACAACTTGATCAAATTAATTATTTTACCCAAGTATGTTGGGCTGTTATTACTTTTTTATGTTTTTACGTAGTTGTAATAAAAAGCCTTAGCCCTGTTATTTTTAAAAGCCGTAGACTTCGTCAAAGTAAAGTTAATCAGCATTATGACTTTATTCTTTTCTTTGATTATATTAATGTTGAAATTTTATATCATCAATGGTTTTCATTACGTAAAATATTTTAATATTTTTAATTTTGGGGGTATAGCTCAGTAGGTAGAGCATCGGGCTTTTAACCCGCTGGTCTTGGGTTCGAATCCCAATACCCTCATATTTTTTAATGATCGAAATTTTTAATATGTTTCAATTCTCAACTATTATAAGTTTTTTAAAATATAACGATAATTTTTCAATAATAGGTATTTTGTTATTTCATATGTATTTAATTTTAATTTTTTTCGTTCTTGGAATTCTTTTAGTAGTAAGTCTTTCTCGTTTTCGTTTTTCTAATTTTAATGAAAAAATGGGACAGGTTTTATTAAATATAGGATTTATTGAATCCATTCGGCCTATTCCGCCTGTTATTTTTGCTTGTCTTCTTTATTGTATTCTTATGTTTATTCTCCATAAAATACGTTTAGAATCTTTGATTAAAAGATATAAAACGGCGCGATTTTTAGTAAGTTTAAGCCCTTTTTTAGCATTTTTTAATATAATACTTTTTATTTATTTATATTATTACGCACCTATTTCTGATTTTTCTTTGTTTTGTGCTTATTTGTTCATTTTTTTTAATTTAATAGGAATTTTATCATGGTTTATTATCCTTTTTATTTATGTTTATGAAAAAAATGATATATAGAAGCGTTGTAACTCTTGTGATTAAAAAGAGTGTTTCCCAAGTATCTAAAAATATTACGTTTCATCGTAATCCGAATTCTTTTTATTTTTACATTAGCAATCCAGTAAGATCTTCTCGTTTATTTTTGAGTAGGTTATCTACGGTTAGTCCGTCTTTTCAGAATATACGGTTAATTGGTTCAAGTGTAAGAGGTTATTTTATATAAAATTGGCGAAAAGCCTTTTTTCCAGTTTTTATCATTCCTGTTGGTTATCTTGGTATTACCCAAGCGTTTTACGTTCCTGCAAATTTACCATTTACTGAATTTAATTTTGTAGATAATTTTTTACGCTTATATCGTCAAGGTATTTTACTACCTAATGAAAATGCATTAATTATGTAGTATTATGAAGCTTTAATATCGTCATTACAGGTTTTAAATATTGACGTTTTACAAGTTTATAATCATGAGTCATTTTCACGTGTAGGAGAATTATATAGAGGACCTCGAACTCTTTTTTTTAGGTCTATTCGGTTAAATATTACTATATTACGAGCCGAATATTACATCGAGGAGAGTGGTAGGTTAATACCAAACGGTTTTCAAATTAAAGGTAATGTCTTATCGAGAATTTCGGAGGAAGTTACAGAGACGATTTCCGAAAATTTAGCTGAAACTTTATCGTTAAGTAATTCAGGACCATTTTTTGGATTCTGTGCGGTACTTGTAGGTGGTGTTTTACTTTATTTAAATTTTAATAGGGGTAATCCTGGTGCAGGTTCAGAATTAGAGCGGGTTGATCGTGCTCAAGAACAGCTTCAAGCAATTATCCGTAGAAATCCTAATATTGATATTGGAGGGAGTGATGCTACTATGGCTGCAGATCTTTCTATGATTTTTTAATTATTATGTCCTTTGAAATTTTATTTTTTTTATTTTCAAGTATTATTTTAACTTCTGCTTTAGTAGTTATTAGTGCACGAAATCCGATACATTCTGTGCTTTTTTTAATTTTAGTTTTTGTTAATATTATTTTTATTTTAATACACCTTGAAGTTGAATTTTTAGCTTTGACTTTTGTTATAGTATATGTAGGTGCTGTTGCTGTTCTTTTTTTATTTGTTGTTATGATGTTAAATATAAAAATTGTTGAATTAAATAAGGAGTTAATTCACTACTTTCCTATAGGTGGTCTTATAGGTATAATTTTTTTAGTTGATGTTTTTTTTATTATTTTCAAGTCAGATCTTATGCCTTTACTAAATACTAATTTTATAAATCAATTTGGTATTACAGATTGGTTTAGTATTATTGATGATGTATCAAATATCGAATCAATGGGTAATTTAATATATACTTATTATTTTTATTTTTTTTTATTATCTGCGGTTGTATTATTAATTGCTATGATTGGTGCAATAGTTTTAACTGCTCAAGTTCGTGATAAAAATATTCATTCACAAAATATTTACCATCAAATGTCACGTACTTCAAAAAATGCGATTTTTCTAACTACTTTAAAAGATGAAAAATAAATTAAATATTAGTATTAATAAATTACAAAAAGCTTTACAAATTTCAGGAAGAAAAACAAGGTCGAATAAGCTTTTAAAGCAATCGATTATTAAATTAGCTAAGTTAAAAAAAATTCCTGAAGAAGTATTAATTTTATCTTTAGAGAACGTTGGACCTTTATTTTTAATAAAAACGAAAAAAAAGGGTAAAAAAGTTCTTCAAATACCAAGTCCGATCTATAGTATTGAGAAACGTTTTTCTATCTCGAGTAATTGGATAATTAAAAACAGTTCTAAACATAATTCAACTTTTTTCTTACAAAATTTTGTTAATGAATTATTTGATTCGTCAGATAATCAAGGATTTTCGAAAAAACAACAACAAGAATTGAATAAACTTGTTGTTTTAAATAGATCTTCATTATAATTTCTTATTTATATGCCAACATATAATCAACTAGTAAAGAAAACCAGAAAACATAGAAAATATACAATATCACGGTCGCCTGCTCTCGAAACAGCTCCTCAAAAAAAGGGTACGTGTCTTCGAGTTTTTACTATGACTCCGCGTAAACCGAATTCTGCATTAAGAAAAGTTGCGCGTCTACGTTTATTTAATGATAAATATATCACAGCGTATATTCCCGGAGAAGGGCATAATCTTCAAAAATATGGAGACGTTCTTGTTAGAGGTGGGCGTGTAAAAGATTTACCAGGAATCAAATATACGATCATTCGAGGTAAATTTGATATAACATCTGTAGGTCTTAGAAAGCAAGGCCGTTCAAAATATGGGACTATTAAAAAAAAATAATTTATAAATAAATCCTCAGTAGCTCAGTGGTAGAGCGTATGGCTGTTAACCATTTGGTCGTTGGTTCGAATCCAGCCTGAGGAGTTTAAAGGGTGATTAACTCAATTGGTAGAGTATCTCGTTTACACCGAGAAAGTTAATGGTTCGAGTCCATTATTACCCTGTTTTAGCCCTCTTGGTGAAATTGGTAAACACGTCAGACTTAAAATCTGATCCTTTATAGGTTCCCAGTTCGAGTCTGGGAGAGGGTATTTTTATAATTAAATTTATTATGGTTTTAGAAACGGGGTAGAGCAGGTGGTAGCTCACTAGGCTCATGATCTAGAGGTCGCTGGTTCAAGTCCAGCCCCCGTTAGCATAATATTTTCTTTGTTTTTTTTATTGTCTTTGTTTTATTTTATTATTATTTTTATGATTTTAGACGCTGCTAAAATGATCGGTGGTGGAGCTGCCGCTGTAGGTTTAGCTGGATCAGGGGTAGGAATTGGTTGTGTATTTGGTTGTTACATTATTGGTTTTTCTCGTAATCCTTCTCTACAGCAAGAAATGTTTAAGATTTGTATGTTAGGGTTTGCCTTAACAGAAGCAATGGCATTATTTTCATTAATGATGGCTTTCTTAATTCTATTTGCTCTTTAATTTTTAATTTATGAGTTTATTATATTTTTACGTTATTATCTTTTTTTATTTTTTTATGTTAATTTTTAAAAAATTTTCTGATCTTTTCGAAAATACAATTGTACACTTTCAATTAGCAGGGAATACACAAATAGTGCATTCAGATGCTCCTACTGCTTGGCAGGTCGGATTTCAAGATCCAGCTTCGCCAACAATGGAGGGTATCATTAATTTCCATAATGATTTAATGTTTTTTATTGTGGCAATCATGGTATTCGTAATGTGGCTATTATTTAGATGTATTCAATTATACTCTAGTGATGAGCAATTAACAGATGTAAGTGGGGAGGGTAAGATTGCAGCAGCAAAAACTTTATCGGAAGGTATTTATCATAATACTTTTATCGAAATTGTTTGGACAGTTGTTCCTGCTTTAATTTTAGCGATTATTGCAGTACCTTCGTTTGCTTTACTATATTCTTTAGAAGAGCTTGTAGAGCCAAATTTAACCGTTAAGGTAACAGGTAATCAGTGGTATTGGTCATATGAGTATTCAAATTGTCGAAATCCAGATATTGCAGAGCACCTTGATGGTAAAAAATTCGATAGTTACATGGTTCCAACGGAAGACCTTGAAGAAGGTAATTTACGTCTTTTAGAAGTAGATAATCGGTTACTTTTACCAGTTAAAACACATATTAGTGTTATAGTTACTGCTAGTGATGTTTTACATTGCTGGGCAGTTCCTTCATTAGGTGTTAAAGTAGATGCGTGTCCAGGACGTTTAAATCAAACATCTGTGTTTATTAAGCGTGAAGGAACTTTTTTTGGTCAATGTAGTGAAATTTGTGGTGTAAATCATGGATTTATGCCTATTGTTGTAGAAGGTGTGTCTATGTACGATTTTTTATTTAGAAGTTATGTAGATAACTTATTAACTATTGTAGAAGATGATCCAGATTTAGAAGGGTTTGGTATGGATACACAAAATAATATCAAAAGTAAAGGTATTCTTGAATTATTAAAGAATACTCGTTCTTAATTTTTATTTAAAAGAGAAGTGGTTTAATGGTAAAACATCGGTCTCCAAAGCCGTAAGCTAAGGGTTCGAATCCCTTCTTCTCTGCCAATAAGTCTATTTATTAAAAGTTTGATAAATTTTTTTACTTTTAAATTTTAACTAAGATATTTTATACTTTTTCATAAAAATGAACGCAGTTTATAATTGGTCATCTAGATGGCTTTTCTCAACAAATCATAAAGATATTGGTACTTTATATTTAATCTTAGGAGGTTTTTCTGGGGTTATGGGTACGACATTATCTGTTTATATGCGAATGGAATTAGCACAACCTGGTAGTCAGGTTTTATTAGGAAATAATCAATTATACAACGTAATTGTAACCGCACATGCTTTTATCATGATTTTCTTTATGGTAATGCCTATTATGATTGGAGGTTTTGGTAATTGGTTTATTCCTTTAATGATAGGTGCGCCAGATATGGCGTTTCCGCGATTAAATAATATTAGTTTTTGGCTATTACCTCCTGCACTTTTATTATTATTAAGTTCTTCTTTAGTAGAAGCAGGGGCAGGAACAGGGTGGACAGTATATCCTCCTTTAGCTAGTGTACAAGCTCATTCAGGTCCTTCAGTAGACTTAGCTATTTTTAGCTTACACTTAGCAGGTGCTTCATCAATTTTAGGTGCAATTAATTTCATTACAACAATCCATAATATGAGAGCACCAGGTATTAAATATCATAATATGCCATTAATGGTATGGGCGGTATTAGTAACTGCTTTTTTATTACTCTTATCTTTACCTGTATTAGCGGGTGCAATTACAATGTTATTAACAGATAGAAATTTCAATACAACATTTTTTGATCCTGCTGGGGGTGGAGATCCTGTTTTATATCAACATTTATTTTGGTTTTTTGGTCATCCAGAGGTTTATATTTTAATTATTCCTGGTTTTGGTATGATTAGTCAAATTGTAGCGCGGGAGTCAAAGCAACCAATTTTTGGATATTTAGGAATGGTTTATGCGATGGTTTCTATTGGTATTTTAGGGTTTATTGTATGGGCTCACCATATGTATACCGTAGGATTAGATGTAGATACACGTGCTTATTTCACAGCTGCTACTATGATTATCGCGGTACCTACAGGTATTAAAGTTTTTAGTTGGGTAGCTACGTTATGGGGTGGACGTTTTACTTTAAACACACCAATGTTATTTACTTTCGGTTTTTTATTCTTATTTACTTTAGGAGGATTAACAGGTATTGTTTTAGCTAATTCTGGTTTAGATATCGCTCTACATGATACTTATTATGTTGTAGCACATTTCCATTATGTTTTATCGATGGGTGCCGTTTATGCAATTTTTGCTGGATTCTACTTTTGGTTCCCTAAAATGACAGGGCGTAATTATCCTGAAATCTTAGGTAAGATTCATTTTTGGATTTTTTTTGTGGGGGTAAATGTTACTTTTTTCCCAATGCATTTTTTAGGTTTAGCTGGTATGCCTCGACGTATTCCAGATTATCCAGACGCGTATAGTGGTTGGAACATTATAGCATCTTATGGTTCGTATATTTCAGCTGTAGGTGCAGTTTTCTTTTTTTACGTTGTTTATGTTGGTTTAATGCATGGAGACGAAGTTAAAGACCCACAACGTTCAATAATAACACTTAAGAAATAATTTAAATGGTTTTATTTCACGTTGAATATTTTTCAGTATTTATTTTTTTACTTATTAGTATTATTTTATCTTTTATAATTTTTTTTTTATCATATTTTCTTGCTTCACAGATAGGGGGTACGGAAAAGTTATCAGCATATGAGTGTGGGTTTGAACCTTTTGAAGATGCTCGAAATACTTTTGATGTTCGCTTTTATATTATAGCAATTTTATTTATAATTTTTGATTTAGAAGTTACCTTTTTATTTCCTTGGGCAATAGTATTAAGTACTATAGGTTCGTTTGGTTTTTGGATTATGATCGATTTTTTAGTTGAATTAACCATTGGATTTGTTTATGTTTGGAAGAAAGGTGCTTTAGATCTTTAATTTTAAAAATCTCTTTCGTCTAATGGTTAGGACGGCATTCATAATGCAGGTATAGGTTCGATTCCTATAAGAGATAGGTTTGGTTTGATACTCTAAAAATAGTTTTTTACTGGATCGAATTATTTTTCACTTTAAATGGCAAATAAATTTATTAATAATTTTTTTATATTTTTTTAGTATTAACTTTAGCTCAGTGATATATTTTCAATTATTATATCCTAAAAAGGGGTAATCAATTATTAATAAAAAAGACTTTTATTTGAAAATGAACATACAGCAATCTCCTTACAAAGAAACAAAAAACTTTACTATGAATTTTGGTCCTCAATATCCTTCAGTTTATGGCGTTTTAAGGTTAGTTTTAAAATTTAATGAAAAATTAATTAAAAGAGTTAATTCGCATATTGGATTACTTTACAGGGGTACTGAAAAATTAATAGGACATAAGACTTTCTTACAAGCTTTACCTTATTTTATTTGTCTAGATTATGTTTCTATGATGGCACAAGAACATGCCTATTTTTTAGCAGTAGAAAAATTAGTAAATTGTAAAATTTTTATAAAAGATAAGTTTAGATCGATATTATCAAATATTTTTATGAATTATAGCGGTTTTTATTTTAAATGGCAAACAAATTAATTAATAATACTTTTATATATTTTTCTATTTTTTCGTTATTAAGTCTTCTGAGTCGACCTTTTAGTATCTGTTTGAGAGGATTTCATATTTCTACTTTGAATCTTATTATTTTTAATATTTTTTTTTCTTTATTTTTATTAATTTGTTTTAGAAATTACGTTTTATTATTTTTACTAACTTTAGGTGGGTATTTTTACTTTTATTTTGGTATTTTTTTATACAAATTATTTGCTATTGAATTATTTTTGACCAATTATTTAATTTGTACTTTCATACATTTATTATTGTTTTATAATATGATTTATATTCAAAAATATTATTATTTTTTTTTAATATTTTTTAGTATTAGCCTTATATTTTTTAGTATTAACGGTTTAGTTCAACGTTATGTTTTTAATTATTGTCTTCCAAAAGATATAAATGAACTCACAATAACTAAGGGTTGGTCTAAATTTTATCATTTTGGACTTAGATATGTTGGGTTAAAATTAAAGCTTTATTATTATTTACTAGTTATAAACGATTACAAAATGTTTAAACGATTGTTTTTACAATTATTTAAAAAAAAACGCTTATTAGTAATTAATGAAAAAAGTTTTGATTTACCTATTGTTATAAAAAAAAGATTAAAAGAAAAAACTCTTTCAACGGCGTCTGGTTGTCGAGTAGCTTATGTAATAAATTTTACATTGCAAATAATTTATATATTGCAAGATAATTATATTTAAGTATGCCCTTTTTAGACGAAGTCATTACGAGAAGTTCTAAAATCGCAAAAAAATTAAATAAAGTACTACCCCAACTTCGCGCTCAAAAAGAAGCGGCAGAGGCACAACGAATTTCTAAACTTATAAATAAATCTTTGAAACAAAGGGATTCAATTAATTCAACGGATAGAGTTGCAATACATGAAATTCAAACAACTCTTAAGCAAGTAGAAAAGTCGGTTGAAAATGTTCTACAATCAGTAAAGAGAGTAGAAGAACAAACATTTGAGAATCCTTTTGGTTTAAAAAATATTTTGTTTACAAGTATGGCATTTTATGGTGGTGTGCGTCTTCGTTGGGATGTTTTAAAGGAGAGTAAAGCTGAAGAATTAAAGGATTTACGAACTGAAATAGAAAAAAATCCTGAACTTCAGAATATTGCGAAAGCTTTAAAAAAAAAAGAAGATAGCGAAGATGCTATTGTAATATACGTGGACAATTTCGAACTTAATTCAATAAAACATGAAAATCAAATAATTAAACTTGAAAAGCTTGAAGTAGAATATGAGGGTATAAAAGAAGACTTAAATAGAATAGATTTTATACCTAATAAATGTTTAGAAGCATTAAGGTTTACTATTAAAGAATTAAGTAAGTAAAAAAAAACAATTTAAGATTTTTAAAATGAATATACAGCAATCTTCTTATAAAGAAGTAAAAAACTTTACCATGAATTTTGGTCCTCAACATCCTGCGGCTCATGGAGTTTTAAGATTAATTTTAGAATTAGACGGAGAATTAATAAAAAGAGCTGACCCGCATATTGGATTACTTCATAGAGGTACTGAAAAATTAATAGAACATAAAACTTATTTACAAGCGTTACCTTATTTTGATCGTTTAGATTATGTTTCTATGATGGCACAAGAACATGCCTATTCTCTAGCAGTAGAAAAATTATTAAATTGTGAAATTCCTATAAGAGCTCAATATATTCGGGTCTTGTTTAGTGAAATTACTCGTATATTAAACCATTTATTAGCAGTGTCGTGTCATGCTTTAGATGTCGGTGCTACGACACCATTTATGTGGGCTTTTGATGAGCGTGAAAAGCTTATGGAATTTTATGAGCGAGTATCAGGTGCTCGAATGCACGCAGCTTATTTTCGACCAGGTGGTGTTAGCTTAGATTTACCTTTAGGTTTAATTGACGATATTTACTCTTTCGTTTCAGACTTCTCATATCGTATAGACGAAATGGAAGAATTATTAACTGATAATAGAATTTGGAAGCAACGACTTGTAGATGTAGGTATTGTACCTTTAGAAGATGCTCTAGATTGGGGTTTTAGTGGTGTAATGTTACGAGGTTCTGGAATTCCTTGGGATTTACGTAAAACGCAACCGTATGAAAATTATGAACAATTTTCTTTTGATATTCCTGTTGGGACAAATGGAGATTGTTATGATCGATATTTAATACGTGTTCAAGAAATGCGGCAAAGTCTTCGTATAATTATAGATGCTTTAAATAATATGCCATTAGGGCCGGTTAAAACTGATAATACTAAAGTCGTAACGCCGTCAAAGTCATATATGAAAAATTCTATGGAGTCTTTGATACATCATTTTAAGCTTTATACTGAAGGTTACTCAGTTCTTCCAGGTGAAACTTATACAGTGATTGAAGCTCCAAAAGGAGAGTACGGTGTTCATTTAGTTTCTAATGGTTCGAATAAACCTTATCGTTGTAAAATACGAGCTCCTGGATTTTATCATCTTCAAGGTTTAGATTTAATGTCTAAAGGTCATATGCTTGCAGATGTGGTAACAATTATTGGAACTCAAGATATTGTTTTTGGTGAAGTAGATCGTTAATATGTTTATGAAAATGCTAAAACTTTTGAATTTTTTATTTATTTTATACCTACGTATTAATATAATCGTTATTGGTTTTTTTGTTAAAACAAATTTACGTCTATTTTTTACGTGCATTTTTTCAGCATTTACTTTTCAATTAGGGTTTGTTTTTCCTCTTTTTTTTGGGGTTCAAATTTTTTTTGGGGAATTATCTTTATTCAGTATTTGGTTTTATGTATGTATGAAAAATGAAATAATAAAAGAATATGTCTATACACATTTAGGTAAAGACTTCGTAATAAAAAATGTAGGGAACCCTGGTAAACATGGTTTAAAAATTATGGCACCCGTTTTGGGTGCAGTAACAATACATGCGACGGGTGTTTATATTGCCCATTCAATTGTGAATCCACAATCTGTAGAGTTATCCGCAGCCATGCAAGAACTTTCGTGGGAGCAAATCAGTTTAGCACGAAAGTCCGTCTATATGGCTGAATAAGTACATGCAGCAGCTCAAGAAAAAGTCTTTTCTTTATTTTCGAATCCTGATACAATTCGAGCACTTGAACTAGCTTCTCAAGATTTGGAAAATGCGCGACAACGTTTGAGAGAGGTGGACAAACCAATTGTTGTTGATTTATATCAAAAAGGAGAAAGTATCTTCACAAAGCCGATATTGGATTTCTGTAATGGATTGAAAAATACTGAATTTACAGTTAAAGGTAAATGGAGCTCTCCTGATTTAGATTCAGGTAAAGCAGATAAACCTGGAAAATAGTTATATTTTTATTAATACGTCCCTTTCGTCTAATGGTTAGGACATTGCTTTTTCAAGGCACAGATACGGGTTCAATTCCCGTAAGGGATATGAGTGTTTTTTACAGAATTCAAAAAACAGTCTGATTTTTTTATTAATAAGTTTGGGGTTTTCTTATTTTTTGTCGTAAAAATTTTTTATTACATATAAAATTTTTAGAATTAAATGAATAATTAATCAAAAGTGCTGACTCGTATATTGGACTTTTTCATAGGAGGAGGACAAAACATAAGACTTTTTACAATTGTTACCGTATTTTTACAGTTTAGATTATATTTTTATAATAGCACAAGAACGTGCTTCTTTTCTCGTAGTATAAAAGTTATTTATTTTTAGTATTTAATAATATTTAAAATATTACACTTTTAATTTTACTTACATAGTGGGATTTTTATGAAATATAATAATCAAGTTCACCCTTTTCACTTAGTAGACCCAAGTCCTTGGCCAATAGTTTCTGCGACCGGAGCGTTCGCGGCAACATTTGGTGGTGTAATGTATTTTCACTCTTATCAAGGGGGTATTTTTTTATTAAATTTAGGATTATTTATTATAGTTTTTGGTATGTTTGTTTGGTGGAGAGATGTCATTAGAGAAGGTACCTTTGAAGGTCAGCATACAAAGCAAGTAGAAATTGGTTTACGTATGGGAATGATTTTATTTATTGTCTCTGAAATCATGTTTTTTTTTGCTTTTTTTTGGGCATTTTTTTATTCAAGTATTAATCCTGCACCAGAAATAGGTGCTATTTGGCCCCCGAAAGGTATTGCGTGTTTTAGTCCTTGGGAAGTTCCATTTTTAAATACTTTAATTTTATTAACTTCAGGTGCTACGGTAACAGTATGTCACAACACTTTAATTACTGGAGAAAAAAAATTAGCAGTAAATAGTCTTATCGCTACAGTGGTTTTAGCTGTTTTTTTTACAGGTTTTCAAGTTTATGAGTATTTACATGCATCGTTTACTATTTCTGATAGTGTTTATGGTTCTTGTTTTTTTATGGCAACTGGATTCCATGGTTTTCATGTATTTATTGGTACATGTTTTTTAAGTGTTTGTTTGGTAAGATTAATTCAAAACCATTTTACTAGAGAGCATCATTTCGGATTTGAAGCAGCTGCTTGGTATTGGCATTTTGTTGATGTTGTTTGGTTATTTCTTTTTGTTATGGTGTATTGGTGGGGAGGTAATTAATTTATATATTTGTGATATATTTATTTGAAACAAAAATTGATCCGCGATTAACAGTAGAGAAAGGGTTAACGAAAATTTTTGGTATCGGAAAATCTCATTCAGGCGAAATTTTAAATACAATAGGTATACAAAAAAAAACATTATTTAAAGATATTTCAAAAAATGAAATTTCTCGAATAAAAAAAATTATTGAAAAAGAATTTTTTGTAGGGTCGCGTTTACGTCAAAATACAAAAAATTCAATTCAAAATTTAGTTAAGATACGCTCGTATAGGGGATCTCGACACAAAAATAGGTTACCTGTAAGGGGTCAGCGAACATCGTCAAATGCGCGAACTCAAAAGAAAAGACGTATTAACTCATAACTTAAATTTTTTTTTAAATTATCATTTTTTATTAAAACATTCATTAATAAAAAATAATACAAAAAGATTTCAAAAAAAAAAAGAGTTTTTATCCTTAAACACTCCAATCGAATTTAAAAAAGCACAAAATATCATTTACGTACATTCAAAAAAGCGGAATACTCGTATTTCTTTTTGTTCGCAGGACGGTTCTCATATTTTTTCTTATTCAATGGGTTCTTTAGGCAATAAAAAGTCTAAACGGGGTAATGTTTTTTTTGTAAAAGATCTTTGTTTTCGATTTTTACAAGAATTAGAAAAGTATAAATTAGATTCGTTTATTTTGTGCTTAAACGGCTTTGGTCGTTCGCGTAGGCCTATTCTTCGTTTTTTTTCGAAATCAAGTTTACGGTATAAATGTTTATTCATTCTTGATGTGACTGCAAATTCTCACAATGGCTGTCGATTAAAATCTTCTAGGCGGTTATAAAATTTAAATAAAGGGTGGATGGCTGAGTGGTTTAAGGCGCCGGTCTTGAAAATCGGTGTATCAAATGATACCGTGAGTTCGAATCTCACTCCACCCGTTTTTTTTATTTAATTATAATAGTTTTAAATTAATTTATGTATTTATTAATCGTTTTACTACCTTTATTAGGTTCTCTTACAGCAGGGTTTTTCGGTCGTTTTATTGGACCACAGGGTGCAACAATTATAACACCGATTTGTTTGTTTACTAGTTTTTTTTTTTCTTGCATTGCCTTTTATGAAGTGGCATTATGTCAAAGTCCTTGTTCATTTAAACTTTTCTCGTGGATAAATTCAGAAATGATGGATTTTTCGTGGGGTTTTTTATTCGATTCCTTAACAGTCGTAATGCTTATTGTAGTTACGACAGTTTCGACTATCGTTCATATTTATTCAATAGGGTATATGGAGACTGATCCACATCTTTCTCGATTTATGTCATATTTATCCCTATTTACGTTTTTTATGCTAATTTTAGTAACGGCTGATAATTTAATCCAGATGTTTGTTGGTTGGGAGGGTGTTGGTTTATGTTCATATCTTTTAATTAATTTCTGGCATACGCGTTTACAAGCAAATAAAGCAGCAATAAAAGCTGTAATTGTAAACCGAGTTGGTGATTTTGGTTTGGTACTGGGTGTCTTAGGTATTTTTTATTTATTTAAAACTGTAAATTACTCAACCCTTTTTGCTTTGGTACCTTATACTGCCTCTAATGTTGATTTATCTTTAAATATTTTAGGGTTTAATTTTAATATTTTAACTTATATTTGTATTTTTTTATTTGTTGGTTCCGTAGGTAAATCAGCTCAAGTAGGTTTACATACGTGGTTACCTGATGCTATGGAAGGTCCTACACCTGTTTCTGCTTTAATTCATGCTGCGACAATGGTTACTGCTGGTGTTTTTTTACTAGCACGGTGTTCCCCTCTTTTTGAATATTCTCCGAATGCTTTAGTAGTTGTTACTTTTATAGGTGCTATGACAGCATTTTTTGCAGCTACGACGGCATTAGTTCAAAATGATTTAAAAAGAGTGATCGCTTATTCTACTTGTAGTCAATTAGGTTATATGGTTTTTGCTTGTGGTTTGTCTAATTACAATGTTAGTGTTTTTCATTTGGCTAATCATGCGTTTTTTAAAGCTTTATTATTTTTAAGTGCTGGTTCTGTTATACATGCTTTAGCTGATGAACAAGATATGCGAAAAATGGGTGGAGTAATTAAACTTGTTCCTTATACTTATGCCATGATGTTTATTGGTTCATTATCGTTAATGGGTTTTCCATTTTTAACAGGTTTTTATTCTAAGGATGCTATTTTAGAACTGGCTTATGGTTCGTTTACAATTAGCGGGCATTTTGCTCATTGGTTAGGGACTGTTTCTGCGTTTATGACAGCTTTTTATTCTATGAGATTAATTTATTTAACTTTTATAAATAAGACAAACGCATATAAGCAGTCAATACAAAACGCTCATGATTTACCAAAAATAATGGGTTACCCTTTGATTATTTTAGTTTTTGGTAGTATTTTTATTGGGTATTTAACCAAAGATATGATTATAGGGGTAGGTACTCATTTTTGGGGGAATGCTTTATTTGTCTTACCGCAAAATATGCTCGTTTTTGAGGCTGAGTTCTTACCACATTCTATTAAAATGATCCCTGTTATTTTTAGTGTTTCAGGAATGATTTTAGCTCATATTTTATATAGTATAAACCCTTCAAAGACATTATATAATTTTAAGTTAACTCAGTTTGGTCTCGGTTTTTATAATTTTTTTAACCGAAAGTGGTATTTTGACAAAGTATATAATGAATATTTAAATCAAGGCGTTTTATATGTCGGATATGATGGTACTTATAAAGTAGTAGATCGAGGTATTATTGAATTTTTTGGTCCTTTTGGTTTATCGAATGTTTTATATAATAGTAAATTAAATGCTAGTCGATTACAAACGGGTTTAATATATCATTATACTTTTGTCATGCTAGTTGGTGCTGTATTAATTATAACGTTCATTGGATTAAATACTGTTTTTTCTTTTTTTGTAGATACACATATATTTGCATTATTTTTTATTTTAGTATTTTTTACAATATATTTTTCAAAAAGAAATGCTTATTAGTAGGTTAAGTAAAAATTGTCCTATGAGCGACGATATTGTCAAATTAAGGGGAATAAGATTTTTTCATTCAACTAAAAATAATGAAATGTGGAGACGTTTTGGTATAGGGGTAGGAGGTACTATAGGTGCTGGTTATTTCGCAAAATCAAAAATAGAATCAATAAATCAGGAGTCAACAATAGTATTGAATTTACATTCACATAAAGGTGAGCCTACAGTTAACTTTTCAATTGTAGGTGATAAATATAAAGCGTCATTTTCTTATAATCCAGAATTATTACATAAAATTGATTTGTCGAAAAAATTAGAACAAAAACCAATGTTACCTAGTATTCTCGAGTCTTTTAATTTTTTAAGTTTTGATAATTTTTTAAGTATTTTTTTTGTATCTTTTTGTTTGGATCACTAATTTTAACAACATCTACCATTAATACTATGGGTCATTCCATAGATTTATTATTAGAAGATATAATAAAAATTTCGGAGCTTTTATTGAAAATGTCAGGAAAGTAAAATGTCTAAAAATTTAAAACTATCTTTTTCATCGAATCTAATTATTTTTTTAATTTTATTTTTATTTTTTTCGTTAATTTTTTTTGGCCCGCTGTCAATAATTTTAGGGAGTTATTCCTTATCACCTTATTACGGATTTTTATTTAGCATATTTTCCGTTTTATTTATAATGATTTTTTTTAGAGTTTCTGTTCTTTCTTTCTTAACAATTTTGGGCAATTATATATTTATTCGTTGTTTTAATTTGATATATACTTGTTATAGCGTAGAGCTGTTTCTAGCTAAATCGTTTTTAGGGATACCTATTATCATGTTATTTACTTACATTGTTTCGAATACTCGAATAACTATGTATAAATTTCCTTTTTTATTTTTTACGGTATTTTTATGTATATTCTTATTATTAAGTATTAATACGCTTTTTTTTAGTTTTATTTTTAAATATAGGGTTCCTATTTATGAAGATTCTTTGTATCCGTCTGTAGAAAATAATTGGATAGATTTTCATCAAGGTTGTATTCAATATTTAGTTTTTTACTTGAAATTTTTGAGAGAATTCGTTTCGGAAAAAAGTTTTTTTAAAAATTATTTTGATATTTTAATAAATTTACATTATTCTTATATAAACGTTAAACCTGGACAGAAATTAGGTCCGTATTTTGATTTTTTAAAATTTAATTTAGAACCTAAATTTTTTGAGAGAGGGTCTACTTATCGTAAAATTATGTTAATAGCTTTAACGTGTCTTTTAGCACTTTTGTCAGAAGAGTTATTATATATTCATGTGTGGAATTAAAAGAAAGTACTTCGAGATTGGAGGAATACAAGGAGAATATTCCCCGTGTTGTAGATAAATTACGACAGCAACATAGCGAGCTTAAAAAACGTTCGTGAAGTCTCTCAACGATTTAGTAATGTTGGGTCGAAAACTTATGCAGGATGAGTTAATCTTGGGGGCGTAGCTTAAAGGTAAAGTACCAGTTTGTCGAACTGGGTTATGCAGGTTCGAATCCTGTCGCTCTCGTATTTAATTATCTGGGAAAAATTATTTTACAAGCGTTGCGTAATATCAAGATGCAAAATTAAGGTTTTAGTTGGTTCGAATCCAGCATGTATCAAAAAGGGAAATTGATCCGCCCCTAACGTGGCGTCAGGTGTTCACGAGTTAATGAGGTCGTAAGGCCAAATAGGATCACTTCTAAATAAAAATGACTAAGTTAGAATGCCTAATCGGGCTACTAAATACGATTCCCCTAAATAATATAAAGACCTCGTTACCTTTAGAATTATTGCATCATTTCAAATATTTGACAATAGCATCGGTTAATAAAGATTTAATCTATTTGACGATCCCTTCAGGACATCCTTTTGATGCTTGTTTTGTAGACAAACCGACAGAAACAATAATGTCAACGTTTGAATTTAAGTTCGTTGAAAAAAAAATTATTATAACTTTGGAAAGGTGGCTGAGTGGTTTAAAGCATTGGTTTGCTAAACCAACGTACGAAAGTGCACCATGGGTTCGAATCCCATCCTTTCCGTTTTTAGGCGCCCTTAGCTCAATTGGATAGAGCAACAGCCTTCTAAGCTGACGGTTAGGGGTTCGAATCCCTTAGGGCGTAAGTTTTTTTTTATGATAGATTTATTTATAGATGATATTCCTGTTAGTGTTCCACGAAACACGACTATTTTGCAAGCTTGTGATTCAGTAGGTATAGATGTTCCTCGATTTTGTTTTCATGAGCGTTTATTAATTGCAGGAAATTGTCGTATGTGTTTAGTAGAAGTTAATCAATTTCCTAATAAACCTATAGCTTCTTGTACGTTTCCTGTAGGAAAAGATATGAAGGTATATACTAGAACTCCTTTAGTAAAAAAAGCACAAGAGTCAGTTCTAGAATTTTTATTATTAAATCATCCATTAGATTGCCCAATATGTGATCAAGGAGGAGAGTGTGATTTACAAGATCAAGCGATGTTATTTGGTTCTGATTCCGGTCGTTTTTATGAATATAAAAGAGGAGTAGAGGATAAAAATTGTGGTCCTTTAGTAAAAACAATTATGACTAGGTGTATACATTGTACACGTTGTGTTCGTTTTGCTACAGAAATAGCAGGTATTTCTGATTTAGGAACGACAGGTCGTGGAAAAAAAACTGAGATAGGTACTTATGTCCAAAAATTAATACGATCTGAATTATCAGGTAATATTATTGATTTATGTCCAGTAGGTGCTCTAACTTCGAAACCATACGCTTTTACAGCACGTTCTTGGGAATTAAAAAGCACAGAATCGGTAGATCTATTTGATAGCCTAGGTAGTAATATTATAATAAATACTAAAGGTAACGAAGTCATGCGAATTCTACCGAAGTTTAATGAAAATATAAATGAAGAATGGATTACCGATAAAGTTCGGTTTTCTTATGACGGATTAAAAAAACAAAGATTATCGTCTCCGTTTATGAAAAATAGAAATGATTTTCTTGAAAAGTGTAATTGGTCTCAAATTTTTTCAGTAATTGTTCCTAAAATACAAGAATCGGAAAGTTCGATAGCTATTGTTTCCGGTGAAGGTATAGATATTGAAACACTTTCAATTGCTAAAAGTTTTTTAAATAATTTAGGTTCAGATTCATTTTATGCATCAAAAGAATTTAATAAAAATTCCGTAAATCATGATTTTTCGTCAAATTATTTATTAAATGTTAGTTTACCTAACTTGGAATTTAATGATTTATGTGTTTTAGTAAATTTTAACCCGCGGACAGATTCTCCTTTATTGAATACTAGAATACGAAAAGCTGCAGTTGCTAATAATATGCGTGTTGCATCTCTCGGTGATAAATTAGATTTAACCTATAAAGTTACTAATTTAGGATTTTCAAAAAAAAGTTTAATTGATTTATTAGAGGGTCGTCACCCTTTTTGTTCTGAAATTTTAAAGTATAAAAATCCAATTTTTATATTCGGGAATAATTCTGTTCAATTAAATTTTCAAAATATTTCTTCATTATTAAATAATAATGTTAAACGTATGTTTAGTAATTCTACGTTTCATTTTTTAAACAAAAGTGCAGCAAATGTAGGGTCTTTTGATTTAGGTTTATTTAAAAAATATAATAAACAAGATCTAAAAAGTAAAAAGTTAATTTTTTTATTAAATACTTCTGATTTAAATTTTTCTGATATTAATGATGATTGTTTTGTTATATACATAGGTACTCATGGTACTAATGATGCGGCTAAATCAGATTTATTATTACCTAGTTTATGTTTTTCAGAGAAACGGGCAAGTTATTTAAATGCTACAGGTACGTTACAACATACTTCTCGGGCTCTTTTTGGTCCTGGTGATTCGAGGAATGATTGGGAAATTTTTGGGGCTTTATATTGCGTCTTAGGATTTAATTTACCATTTTCAGATGTTACGTCTTTAAGATCTTTTTATACTAACAAAAGTTCTACATTTTTAAATACACGTCAAATATGCATTTCTGAAAACAATTTTTTTTCTCGGTCGTTCTTGGGCAATATTTTGTTCAACAAAGGTTTATCGGATTTTTATCAATCAAATATTATTTCAAAAAATTCTCGTGTGATGTTAGAGTGTTCTAAAAATCGAGACAAAGCCAATTATAGTTAGGATGTTTAGTGATTATACTTTAATTTTTCTTTCAGTAATATTAAAAGGTCTTATTCTTATTATTTGTTTATTAATTACAGTCGCATTTTTTACAGTATTAGAACGTAAGCTTATGTCAGCTATACAGCGTAGAAGGGGTCCTAATATTGCGGGTATTTTTGGATTATTACAAGGGGCTGCAGATGGAGTTAAATTAATAATAAAAGAAACTGTAATTCCAAGTAGTAGTAACCCCGCAATTTTTGTTTTGTCTCCCATTTTTACTTTTATTATTTCTTTAATGGGTTGGGTCATTTTACCTTTTTCTGTAGGAGCTGTTATAGCTAACATAAATTTAGGTATTTTATATTTTTTTGCAGTTTCATCGTTAGGTGTATACACAATAATAATGGCAGGATGGTCAAGTAATTCTAAATATGCTTTTTTGGGTGCTTTAAGGTCTGCGGCTCAAATGATTTCGTACGAAGTAGCGATTGGTTTTACGATTTTAACTGTTTTTTTATGTTCTGGTTCGTTAAATTTGACTGCTATTGTTTTATCACAAAGTCAAATTTGGTATGCTTTACCGTTATTTCCGATGTTTGTTGTTTTTTTTGTATCTGCGTTAGCGGAAACAAATAGGCATCCTTTTGACTTACCTGAAGCGGAAGCTGAATTGGTTTCCGGTTATAATGTGGAATATTCAGCTATGGGTTTTGCTCTTTTTTTTTTAGGAGAATATGCTAATATTCTCTTAATGAGCTCTTCAATTTCCTTGTTATTTTTAGGAGGGTGGTTACCGCCTTTTAACTTTCTTTCTTTTATACCAGGCCCATTTTGGTTAGGTTTGAAAATTGGTATTTTTGCTATTTTATTTATCGTAATTCGATCAGTTTTACCGCGTTATCGTTATGATCAGTTAATGCAGTTAGGTTGGAAAGTTTTTATACCAATAACGTTAGGATGGTTTTTTTTAGTTGCAGGTATTCTTGTTGCTTTTGATAGTTTACCTAACATCATATATATTTCATAATGGAAATTGGATTATTAAAATATCTTCTTGTAGCTATTAGTCTTTTACTTATTTCATTTTTAGGTATTATTTTAAATCGTACAAATATTATTATTATTTTTATTTCAATTGAGTTAATGTTATTAAGTATAAATTTTAATTTTATCATTTATTCACGGTTTTTAGATGATATGTTAGGTCAATTATTTTCTTTATTTTTTTTAACAATAGGTGCATCTGAATCTGCTATCGGTTTAGGTATTCTTGTTTCTTTTTATAGAATACGAAAAGGTATTTCGGTAACAAATACTCTTATATCTAATTAAAATGAATCGATATCATCAATATTATTTAGAACAAAGTCGTTTAGTTTTATTGACAAAGTATAATTATGACTCATTCAGTGATATTCAAAATTTTGAACGTTTAGATTTAAAACTTAATGTTAAAGATCATAAACAATTAATCGCGTGTTTTAGTTCTTTACTTTTATTGACAAATAGGGGTTCTTATACTTTTAAAAGTATAGGTTCACGTAATCAATATAAATCGGACCGACAAAAAAATTTTTTAATAATTTCTTCCTTATATGGGCCTTCTATTTTTTATTTTATAGAAAATTTGATAAATTATTATTTACCACGTTTTCGATATTTTAAAGGTTTTAAAGATAAATCTTTAAATGATTTTGGAAATTTTTCGTTTACATTGAAAGATTTGATGATTTTTCATCAATTAGAAGACGAATTAGAACTTTTTTATAAACTTAAGAACTTACAGATATCGTTTTTATTAAAGAAAAAAATTAAGTCAAGATCTATTTTTTTTTATTCGTTATTTGGATTTAATTTTATTAAATAAATGATACAACCGGGAACTAAATTATATGTCTCAGATAATTCAGGTGCTAAAATAGTTGAGTGTATTAGAATTCTTAGCAAAAATGGTCGTGCACCGGGTCAGCGAGGTGATTTTGCAGTAGTTTCTGTAAAAGAGTTACGAAAAAAGGGTAATATAAAAGTAAAAAAAAAAGAGGTCTGTCTTGCTTTAATTTTACGTGTTGCTAGAAGTCAACACAGGTGTGATGGTAGATATGTTGTTTTCAATAATAATACTTGCATTTTATTAAATCGAAAAAAAGTTCCCTACGGTACTAGAGTTTTTGGTCCTGTATTAAAAGAGTTCAGAAAACAAAAAAAAGTTAAGTTATTAACTGTTTCATCATCACATTTTTAAATTATACATGAAAAATTTAAATCAAAAGTTTTTATTATCACTTATGAAAAAATTACCATCTACTATAAATACGATACAAGTTTCTTCTGGTGAACTTGTTATAATAGTTCCCCATACTTTAGTTTATCAGTTATTATTTTTTTTAAAGAACCATACGACTACACAATATAAAATTTTAGCAGACATGACGGCTGTAGATTTCCCAGAGAAGGAAAAAAGATTTGAAGTAGTTTATAATTTATTGAGTATTTCCTTTAATTCGCGCGTTAGAGTTAAGACTTACGTTAATGAAATGACCGCACTTCCAACGGTTTGTTCTATTTTTTCTTGTGCAAATTGGTTAGAGCGGGAAATTTGGGATATGTACGGTATATATTTCACGCAACATAACGATTTGCGTCGTATTTTAACAGATTATGGGTTTGAGGGCCATCCTTTACGTAAAGATTTTCCTTTAAATGGTTATATTTCGGTTCGATATGATGATGTTAACAAAATTGTGGTTTGTGAACCTACAGAGTTAACTCAAGAATTTCGTTCGTTTAATTTTCAAACTCCTTGGAGTAATATTTCTAGGGGTAATTAGTTTAATATGGAATTATTAGATATGAAATCTACTTTAAAATCTCATAAGATAGTTTTATTAAATGATGGTTCCATTGTTTTTTCTAAATTTTTTGGTTATAAATCATTTTATAAATTTGAAATATTTAATACAGATTTAAATAAAAAATCTTCATATAAAAATGAAAAATCAAAAGTATAAAGATCAATTTAGACGAAATTCTTATAAAAAAAATGAGCTTAATATGTATGTTCTTAAAGGTTCTAATTTTTTAATTAATAATTTAAGTAAAAAAAAAATATTTAAAGATATGAATATTTGTCGAATAAATAATAGATGTTTAATTACTTTTCGTAGTCGATCTGTTCTACGTACTTTTAAAATGAATCGGGGTATTTTAAGAACATTGATATCTTTTTCTAATATCCCCGGCGTGTACAAATCTAGTTGGTAAAAATGGGTAAGCTTATTTATCAAAATCTTTCAAAGTTTTATAATGCTCAAAAATCTTATAAATCTGAAGTTTATTTAACTTATTCTAAAAACTTATTAGAAATAATTAAAATTCTTCGATCAGAGGGGTATATTAGAGGTTTTTTTTTCAATTCCTCTGAGATTATCGTTTTTTTAAAATATTTTAATAATCGATTTCCTTTTAAAACTATTTATTTAGTCTCTAAACCTAGTCGCCGTATTTTTTATAGTTATAATGATTTATTGAAAAAAGAAAAAAATGATGGTATTTTTATTTTAAATACATCGTTTGGGATTCTTTCTAGTAAATTAGCTATAAAAAAAAACGTAGGAGGAGAAGTCATTTTTTTTATAAATTAATGTTAAATAACGAAATAAAAATACCATCTACGGTTTCAATAAATTATGATCAATCCGGATTGAAAATTAAGGGCCCAAAAGGAGAATTAATTCTAGGATTAGATTCTAAATTTTTAGTAAAAATCGATAAAGAAAATAATATTTTAAAAATTTTCTCGCAAAAGTATTCAAAAAATAATGATTTTAAAAAAAGCTACCGTTCTTTTCTTAGTAAATTAATGAATTCTATAAAAGGAGTTTCTACAGGTTTTTTTATAGAACTAAAGCTTCAAGGTGTAGGGTATCGTTTTTTATCTTATACAGAAAATGTATTAACATTTAAAGCAGGTTATTGCAACGACTTATCGTATACAGTACCTTATGGTGTTAGTCTTTTTTTAGAAACACCAACAAAATTATCTCTTTATTCAACGGATTATGATCTTTTAAAACAAGTGGCGTCACAAATTAAACTTTTGAGAAAACCCGATTCATATAAAGGTAAAGGATTTTCTTATTCTTTAGAATTATTAAATTTAAAGGAAATAAAAAAAAGTTAAATTATGAATAATAAGAAATTATTAAAATTTTTTTTTCAAAATAATTCGCATATTCTACCTAGTAAAAATTTAGATACTATATTATTTCCATATCTTTTAGGTATTAAAAATAAGTTTATTTTTTTAGATATATCTAAAATTTTACCTTTATATAAAAAGTCTTTATTACTTATTCGAGAAATTTTCTCGCAAAAAGGTAAAATTATTCTAATTTTAGATGATAAAATACCGTTCTTTTTAGAAAAGGAGTTAAGTAATTTTTTCATAATCATAAAAAATAATTGGGCGGAAGGTTCAATTACAAATTTTTCTGTTTTAAAAAAAACGAATAAAGCTTTTAATGAAAAAGGAAATTCATATAAAACTTCTGGGATTGGCTTACGAAAATCTAGAAATCAATTAACCAAGTTTTATAAAAAAAGTCAAACGTTAGGTTTTCTGAAGTCTCCGCCTAGACTTATAATTAGTTTATTACCGGTTAAAAATACTCTTTTGTTTAAAGAGGCTTTTTTATTAAATATTCCAATTATATCGTTGATAGGTCAGGAATTTAAGGTAACTAAAAAACTATTACCCAATTATCCGATTATTTTCAATAATACTTCTTCATTTATGTCTCAAGTATTTTTACGATTATTACTTTTAGAGGCCAAAAAAGGTTCCTTATTATTTTATAGTAAATATAAAGTACGAAATTTATCATTATGTCAAAAAGCTTTTTTCTTAAAAAAAGTTAAAGTTATTTTATAATAATAATGTCAATAATTAGAAATAAATATAAAATTTGCTTTCAAAATCGTATAAATTTGTGGAACCAACAAAAACTATATAAATTTAGTAAGAAAAAATGGTCGTGGTTTTCTTCAAAGAAAAATAAAACTCTTTTTAATTCTATTTTTTTTATACAGCATAGGAAATCTCTTCGTTTTCTTTTTAAGGGTTTTTTACGTTTACGTTCATTATTACGTTTTTCACGTTCTTTAATAAAAAATAACTCGTTTATTAAATTATTAAAAACTTTCAATAAAAAATCACCTAAATTTTATTTATTTTTAAATAAGTTAAATACGAGATTAGATTTTGTAATTTTTAATTCAGGATTTTTTAAAAGTATATTTTCTATTAGACAATATATTTTACATGGTTGTATTACTGTAAATGGTTATTCCGTAAATTCTCCTAATATATATTTAAAAAGTGGTGATTTAGTTGAGATTGTGAACTGTCATAAGTATTATGTTTTCAAAAATATGTATACTTTTGATAATTTAAAAAAACCTTTATGTCATTTTTTAGAGTTAAATTTGAATAATCTTTCTATAATACTTTTACCATCGTTAAAAAAGAATTTTACTCAATTACCTTACGAAGATTCTAAAAATTTAGGTCTCTTAAATTTTTTATAATTATTGTAAGTGCTTATAGCTCAATTGGATAGAGCAACGGACTTCGGATCCGTAGGTTGCGGGTTCGAATCCTGCTAAGCACGTAATATGAAGAGATGGCTGAGTGGTTAAAGGCGGTAGACTGTAAATCTATTGAGTGTTACTCTTCGGGGGTTCGAATCCCTCTCTCTTCATAACAGGATGTAGCTTAGTCTGGTAGAGTGGCTGTTTTGGGAACAGCAGGTCGTGTGTTCGAATCACACCATCCTGATAAAAATTTTAGGCTAAGTAACATAACAGGTAATGTGAAGGATTGCAAATCCTTTTAAGGCGGTTCAAGTCCGCCCTTAGCTTATTAAATGGCAGAATAGTTCAGTTGGTAGAACGATAGAATCATAATCTATAAGTCGTGGGTTCGAGTCCCTCTTCTGCTATCTTATTTATATAAGATTTTTAATTTAAATGCATTTAAATCAAAAAGGTATTAAGGTATTAAAAACAAAAAAATTATTAAATATTTTTATAAAAAAAGATTCAATAGTATTATTTTTCTCGATATTAGATTCGTCTAATAATAATTTAAAAATTTTAAAAAAATCATTATTACAAGATAATATTCAAATTTATTTTATCAAAAATTCATTTTTAAAAAAAATACTGGCAACTTTTCCTGGTTTTACTAATATTAAACATTTATTAAACGGTCCTATTTTAATAGGTACAATCTTAAAAAAAAAAGATTTTTACGACTTTTCATTAAAGTTAGAAAAAAAATATAAGCTTGTTATTTTGGGTTGTTTGTTAAATCAAAAATTATATAACGGTTCGTTTATTAAAAAGTTAACAGATTTAAAACGGGAAAAAGTATATTATTCATTAATTTCGACGTTTTTACACAAACAACATTTTTTATCGTTATTGTTAAAAAATCGTATTAAAGAATCTAAATAATAAAAGAGATTTATCATCGGCGAATATAGCTTAATGGTAAAGTCCTAGAATGTGGCTCTAGTTTATATGGGTTCAAATCCCATTATTCGCCCATATTTTTTAAATATGTTGGAATTATTATTTACTTTACCAATTATTGGATCGATACTTATATTGTTTACCCCTCGTACTAATATTATATATATTCGTAATATTGCACTTTGTTCATCATTATTAACTTTTTTTATATCGATAATTTTATGGATAGAGTTTGATTATTTTATTTCAAAATTTCAATTTATAGACAAAATTTCTTGGTTTTCTTCGTTAAATATTAATTTTTATATAGGTATTGATGGTATTTCTTTACTTTTTATTGTTTTAACTACTTTTATTTTTCCTTTATGTATTTTAACAAGTTGGAAAAGTATTAAAGAAAATATTAAAGAATATATGATTGTATTTTTAATTATGGAAAGTTTATTAATAATAGTTTTCTGTATTTTAGATTTATTATTATTTTATGTTTTTTTTGAAAGTATTTTAATTCCTATTTTTTTAATTGTAGGTATATGGGGTTCTCGTCGTCGTCGTATAAGAGCTTCTTATATGTTATTTTTATATACATTATTAGGTTCTGTTTTAATGTTATTGGCTATATTAGTAATGTATTTTCAAGTAGGGACAACGGATTATCAAATTTTATTAACTTCGGAATTTAGTGATAATAAACAAAAAATTTTATGGTTAGCATTTTTTATTTCTTTCGCTGCGAAAATACCTATGGTACCCGTTCATATTTGGCTACCTGAAGCGCACGTTGAAGCACCAACAACCGGTTCAGTAATTTTAGCAGGTATTTTATTGAAATTAGGTAGTTATGGATTTATAAGATTTTCTTTACCTTTATTTCCTTTTGGTTCCATTTTTTATTCGCCATTTGTTTATACGATTGCGACAATTAGTATCGTATATACTTCGTTAACGGCTGTTCGACAAACAGATTTAAAGCGTATTATCGCTTATGCTTCAATTGCTCATATGAATTTAATTATGTTAGGTTTGTTTAGTTTAAATATACAAGGTATTGAAGGAAGCGTAATGCAAATGATTAGTCATGGGATTGTTTCAAGTGCGTTATTTTTAGGTGTAGGTGTTATTTATGATCGGCACCATACACGTTTATTAAAATATTATGGAGGTTTAGTTCAAGTTATGCCTCTATTTATCACTTTATTTTTAATTTTTATATTTGCAAATGCTGCATTACCTGGTACATGTAATTTTGTAGGTGAAGTTATGTTATTTACTGGTATATTTCAAGATAATATTTTAATAACTTTTTTTTCTGCCACAGGTATTGTATTAAGTGGTGCTTATTCTTTATGGTTATTTAATCGAATTGCTTATGGTAATTTAAAATTAGGTTTTATCAAAGGGTTTTCTGATTTAAATCGGCGAGAATTTTATATTTTTGTACCATTAGCTTTTTTAACTATTTTATTAGGTATTTATCCAGATCCGATTATTAACAAGTTACATCTTGTTAATGTTTATAATTAATTATGGCTTTTTTTGAATTATTTACTCATAATTTTAAATTATTTTTACCCGAAATTTTTATTCTACTTACAAGTATTCTTCTTCTCTTTTTAGGAGCATTTATTATAAATATTCGACGGTATCGATACCCGAATCTTGTACGAGAGTTACATTATTTGATAATTTTCATTTTTTTAGTTAGTTTTTTCTTAGTAGTAAATAATCCGATACGTAATAGTATTATTTTTAATAATTTACTAATAATTGATGATTTTTCATCTGGTGTTAAATGTGTTGTATTATTAGCGACTATATGTTGTATTTTAATTTCTTTTAGTTATTTAGAAAAAGAAGGATTGAATATGTTTGAATATAATTTATTAATTTTATTTTCAATTTTTGGTATTTTATGCTTTATTTCTTCATATGATTTAGTTTCGTTGTATTTAGCTTTAGAAGTTCAAAGTTTATCATTTTATATTTTAGCAACTTTAAAACGCGATTCTGGGTTTTCAACGGAAGCGGGTTTGAAATATTTTATTTTAGGAGCGTTATCTTCAGGTTTTTTATTATTTGGTATTTCGTTAATATATGGTCTAACAGGAACAACAAATTTTGAATCGTTAACAAAAATTGTACTAAGTTTTGATTTATATGATTCTTTATTACGTATTTCATCATTTTCGTTCACTTTTTCAGATAGATTAATTTTAGGTATGTTTTTTGTTATGTTTGGTCTCCTTTTCAAAATGTCTGCAGCTCCTTTTCATATGTGGTCCCCAGATGTTTATGAAGGTTCGCCAACTAGTGTTACTATTTTATTTGCGGTAGTACCTAAAATTGGCCTATTTGTGGTATTTTCAAGATTATTATATTTCACTTTTTATGATTTGATAAATGTATGGCAAAATGTTATAATTTTAGTATCGTTTTTATCAATCGTAATTGGTACGTTTGGTGCTTTAAGGCAATATAGAATTAAACGTTTTTTAGCTTTTAGTTCTATAACACACGTAGGTTATTTACTTATTGGATTTTCAACTGGAACGTTTGAAGGGTTAAGTTCTATTTTTTTTTATCTTTTGATTTATATTGTAATGTCTTTAAATATATGGACTATTATTATTTTATTAGAGGTTCGAAGAAAAAAAAATATTCGTTTGAAATACTTAACAGATTTACAAAATTTATCAAAGAATAACCCAGTATTAAGTTTAACTTTATTGATAAATTTATTTTCTATGGCAGGGGTTCCGCCTTTAGCTGGTTTTTATGCTAAAGTTTATGTTTTTTTTAGTGCATTAGAGATTTCTCTAAATTTATTAGTCATAATAGGTATACTTTTAAGTGTTATTAGTGCTTTTTATTACTTACGTTTTATTAAAATAGTTTATTTTGATACAAATTCAAATAGTTTATTTTTAACCCAAACAATTGATTTGAAAAAAGCATATTTATTAGGTATTACTTTTTACTTTATTTTATTTTTATTTATCCGTCCTGAGCCTCTTTTTTTATTTGTAGAAAAATTAAGTTTATCTC
>JACLAD010003852.1_pt1 | contig 45316 bp, 48 predicted proteins | sample 8027901 | NCBI WGS metagenome assembly JACLAD01 (sample SAMN15725071, study PRJNA655200) | protist metagenome | isolation source: fluorescence activated cell sorting (FACS) single amplified genomes of... | place: Spain: Blaines Bay Microbial Observatory, Mediterranean Sea | collected 2016-07-05 | reverse complement strand
CGTGAACGGTTATTTCCCCAGTTCTACTCAAGAGCTCTTCAATCAGAGAATCTGATTCCAGCAGTCCCTCCGACATCGTTGAACATTGACTTTGACGAGAAGAAGCCTCTGAGTTTCAAGGTTGAGTTGGAAATTGCACCGACACTTCCTGAAATTGACTACGACAAGCTGGCCCTGGAAGAGCAGGAACTCGATGAAGTCACTGATAAGGATGTAGATGACATGCTCCAGCAGCTTCGTCGCGCTCGCTCGGTTCGAGAACCCAAGGAAGCTGGAGTAGTAGAGAAAGGGAATTTGGTGACTTTTGATGCTCGTGGTACTTTGGATGGAGAGCCCTTGCCAGAAGAGCAACAGATCGAAAAATCTGAGTTTGAAGTAGGTGGAGAATTATTTACTGAGTTCAGTGATGCCGTTTTGGGAATGGCTGTTGAGGAGACAAAAACTGTTACCTTGGAGATGGGCTCCACCTTCAATGATGAATTGCAGGGGAAAAGTGCAGAATTCGAAATCACTGTTCAAAGTATTGAATTATTGACTCTACCAGAGCTGGATGAAGAGTTTTTCAAGTCCTATGGGCACGATACAGAAGAAGACCTACGCAAAGCTGTTCGTGAGATGCAGTCAGAGAACAAGAAAAACAACCGCATGGCAGACTATCGGGAACAGCTTTTGCCGCAACTTGTTAGGCAACTGGAAGATATTGACCTGCCCGAGAGTAGTATCGCGGAGCGAGAAAAAGCACTAAAGGAAGAAAACAACGAAGCTGGAGAAGAGCTGACCGAAGAGCAGGTCAGCCAGCGGATGGAAGCACATCGTGATCGCTTACGCAGAGATTTTTTGGTAGATTACATCTTCCGAAGTGCTGCTCTACAACTGGACGAAGCAACACTGGCCAATCGTTTCTCTAATGCTGCTGGGATGATGGGGCTTTCTGCACAGGATTTTTATAATCATCGATATGGTCGAGTGATGATGAATTCGATGGTCGCGGAGCTACGTGGCGAACAGGCACTGAATCATGTTATCGAAAAACTGGTTGGGCCAGAGACTGCGAGTGAGGCATCAGAAAATGCAGAAGAAAAGCAAGAGACTGCTACTGAGCAAGACTGAATCAAACGAACTAACTCCAAATTAAGAGCGAGCCGATGCCACTCATCCCAATGGTCGTCGAACAAACCAATCGAGGGGAGCGATCCTATGACATCTATTCACGACTGCTCAAGGATCGTATCGCCTTCATAGGCACCCCAATCGACGATAATGTTGCCAACCTGATGATCGCACAGTTGCTGTTCCTTGAAGCAGAAGATCCAGAGAGTGACATTTCTTTGTATATCAACTGCCCAGGTGGTCTGGTCTCAGCGGGATTGGCGATTTATGACACCATGCAGTACCTGCGTCCCCAGGTGCAAACCATCTGTATCGGTCAGGCTGCCAGCATGGGAGCTATTCTTCTCGCTGCAGGTGCTCCTGGTAAAAGATATGCGCTTCCCAACTGTCGGATCATGATTCACCAGTTGATGGGTGGCTTCTCTGGACAAGCTGAGGACATCGACATCCAGGCACGGGAGATCGTACGCTTAACGGGCACGCTAAATGACGTCCTTGCCAAACATACTGGTAAAGATCCAGGACAAATAGAGCAGGACACACAGCGTGACTACTATTTTTCTGGAGAGGAAGCTAAAGCATACGGCCTCGTGGACCATGTAATGAACAAGCGGGAAGAACCATCTGCTTCAAGCAATAGCTGATTGTACACCAACCACTCTTTTCCATTTGCTGAGCTTCAGACCCAATTAAATGATGTTTGGGTCTTAACAATCATGGAGTCAGTATGAGTAACCAGAAAGACGCACCATTGCGCTGCTCATTCTGTGGAAAAACACAGGATGAGGTAAAAAAAATCATTGCAGGGCCCGGCGTCTATATCTGTGACGAGTGCATAGAACTGTGCAATGACATCATGGAAGAGGAGTGGCAGCGCGAAAAAGCAATGGATGACTCTGAACAAGTGTTGCTGAAGCCTGCTGACATTAAAAATGTGCTGGATAACTATGTGATTGGTCAGCAGTTCGCCAAGCGTGTGCTTTCTGTGGCCGTACACAATCACTACAAGCGTATTCATGCAAATCTGCACGATAGCGATGTGGAGTTGCAGAAGAGCAATATTCTGTTGATTGGTCCGACAGGCACAGGCAAAACCCTATTGGCTCAGACCTTAGCCAAGATCCTGAACGTACCTTTTGCAATGACTGACGCTACGACGCTGACCGAAGCTGGTTACGTTGGAGAAGACGTTGAAAACATTGTACTGAAACTCCTGCAGGCCGCTGATTATGATACGGAGCGCGCAGAACAGGGAATCATCTATATAGACGAAATTGATAAGATTACACGCAAGAGTGACAACCCTTCTATCACACGTGATGTTTCAGGCGAAGGTGTACAGCAGGCTCTGCTGAAAATTATTGAAGGGACAACCGCTAACATCCCTCCTCAAGGTGGACGCAAGCATCCGCAGCAAGAATGTGTCCAGGTCGACACCTCAAACATCCTCTTCATCTGTGGTGGCGCTTTCGTCAATCTCGATCAAATCATTAAGCGACGGATTGGAGATCGGGCCATCGGTTTCGGTAGTAAAATTCAGGATAAGATCAAAGACGCAGATTTGTTACGACAGTTGGAACCAGAAGATTTGCTGAAGTATGGTCTGATCCCAGAATTTGTGGGTAGACTCCCTGTCATCAGCACACTGCATGACCTGGAAGAAGAACACCTGATTCAAATTCTGGTTGAGCCAAAGAATGCCTTGATTCGCCAGTACCAGAAGCTTTTCGAGTTGGAAAACGTAAAGCTTTCCTTCACAAAAGGTGCGTACAAAGTGATTGCTCAAGAGGCGATCAAGCGCAAAACTGGTGCTCGCGGCCTGCGCTCGATTCTCGAGAAAGCCATGCTGGACATCATGTACGAAACTCCTTCAAACAATAACATTCAAGAAGTTGTAATCAGCGAAAATACGATCACTCAAGGTGTACCTCCCAAGTTGATCATGCGGCAATCTGCCGACAACAACCGAAAAATGAAAGTTAGCTAAGCTTTCCCTACCCATGCCCCAAAAACCACTAGACGTATATGGTATCGGCAATCCATTGATGGACCTGCTGGTACACATTCCAGCGAGTTTCCTTGAGAAGCAGGAACTGGAAGCCAATCGTATGTATCTGGTTCACCAGGAACGCCAACAAGAGTTGATCAAGGAACTGCAGTCTGGTCAACACGAAGTGATCTCTGCCCCAGGGGGATCAGCAGCCAATACGATGAGTGGGCTTGCACTGATTGGTAGTAACGTGGCGTATACTGGTAAGCTGGGCCAAGACGAGTTGGGGCAACTGTACGAACAGTTGTTGGCAAACGAAGGAGTCACTACTCGCTTTGGTTTTGGGAAGGGTAGTAGTGGGAGTAGTCTGATCCTGGTTGGAGAGGACGGTTCTCGCACCATGAACACCTTCCTTGGAATGTGCCAGGAATTACACCCAAGCGACATTGATGCTGAGTTGATGCAGCAAGCCCGCTACCTGTACATCGAAGGATACCTCTGGGACACAGAAATTCAGCAGGATGCCGTCAGTCAAGCAATTGGCCTTGCCAAGAAACACGGTACAAAGGTCGCTCTCAGTCTCTCAGACCCATTCTGTGCTCAGCGTCACCAAGAAGCGTTTCACCGGCTGGTTCGTGAAGATGTCGATCTCCTCTTCTGCAACCAGGAAGAGGCTTTTGCACTGCTCAACACCGAGATCTCACAGGAAGCTCTGGAATACCTAGCCGCCCAAGTGGAGACCGTTGCCTTTACGATGGGAGCCCGTGGAGCTTTGGTATGCGAACAACGTGAGATGTTCTATATTGATCCTCGGCGAGTGAATGTCGTTGATACGACGGGAGCGGGTGACGCTTTTGCAGCAGGATTTCTGTACGGCCTGACTCACGAAAAGAGCATTTTTGAAAGTGGTGTTCTCGCCACTGCTATGGCAGCTGAAGTGATCCAGCATATGGGTCCTCGGCTGGACAGAGCCATCAAGGAGAAAATGAAGAGCTTTTTCGGCTCTCACAACTGATCCCACCTTCATCTTCTCTATACCCATGACGCTTCCCGAATTGCTGGCTCCTGCTGGGAGCTTAGAACGCCTGAAGGTCGCTGTTCTTTACGGAGCTAACGCTGTCTATCTCTCCGGACATCGTTTCGGACTGCGCAGTGGTGCAGATAATTTCACTGATACTGAAATCATCGAAGGACTGCAGTTCGCTCATCAGCATGATGCCAAGGTCTTTGTCGTCCTCAATGCATTCCCCCATGACCAAGATCTCAAAGAGATGCCAGACTATGTGATCTGGCTGGAGCAGCAAGGTGTCGATGCTGTTATTGTTTCAGACTTGGGGACTTGTACGCTGATTCATCAGTACACCAACCTGCCGATCCATCTCTCCACCCAAGCGTCCTGCCTGAATTCTTGGGCCGCTCAAGCTTGGAAAAACTTGGGAGTTCAGCGCCTCATTCTGGGAAGAGAGGTATCTGTTCAGGAAGCTGGATGGATTCGGCGCAAGGTAGGGATCGCTGTAGAATTGTTCATTCACGGGTCGATGTGCATGGCCTACTCTGGCAACTGTGTCATCTCAAACTATACCGCTGGCAGAGACAGCAACCGAGGCGGCTGCGTTCAAAGTTGTCGATTTCATTATGATGTTCAAGAAACCAATAAAGAAGAAGCCTTCAAAGCGTCCTTTATGAGTTCCAAGGATCTACGGGGTCTGGAGCAGTTGCCCCAATTTCTCGAACATGGAATTGACAGCCTAAAGATTGAAGGTCGAATGAAAAGCAACCTCTACGTTGCCACGACGACTCGTGTTTACGCACAAGGTTTAAAAGTTTGTGCAACCGAACCACCTCCACTTTGGCAAAGTCGCCTGCAGGAGCTAACACAGGAATTGGAACGAATTCCACATCGGGGTTACACCGAGGCTTCTTTGAACACACCTGCGGGGCAAGACAGTATTTATCAGGGTCATCGCAACGGAGAGCAACGTTATGAGATTGCCGGAACAGTACTAGACACCTCTGAAAAGTTTCTGACACTGTTAGTTCAGAACCCCTTCACTGCCGGAGAATCCCTCGAATTTCTGACTTTCGCAGGGGACACTATTTTACTGAACACCTCTGGACTTTTGGATATCCAACAACGACCACTGAACCGCACCAAGCCCAATAGCCTTGTCTTGCTCCCCAGTATTCCTCAGATCAAGCCGTTGAACTTGGCTCGTCGACAAGCTGCCTAGAGGGTGTATCAAATTAGTTATATCAGTATTTTTTGGAGATTCGGTTGACCATTGGGCGACTCATCGCTAAATAGACCATTGACTCACTTTGATGTAGTGATCCTTCGTAGTCTTTGCTCAACCTTCGGTACTTGCCCATCGAGGCAAAGCTTCTCTCAACGACCCAGCGCCTGGGGAGGATTGTAAAGCCTGCGGGCTCCGGTGGCAGGGGAGGGGGCTCCTCACCTTCTCGGACCCGAATTCATTTTCGAGGGCGCTGGAGGGTCTGCACCTTCCAGCCGGTCTCTTCTTGAACCCAGGTAGCAAAATCGGCCCCACTGTACCCCATGTCGGTCCAAACCAGCTTCACGTTGGAATACTCTTTTTGAAGCTGGGATAACAGCAGTTTCGCCCCGTCCCGATCGGTGATGTTCGCTGCGTGAACCTTGATTTTCAGCAGCAGTCCCAGGGTATCTACCAAGATATGCCGCTTGCGACCGTTTGTTTTTTTGCCCCATCATTGCCATGCTCCCCACCGCGGTCGGTGATCTTAACCGATTGGGAGTCCATGATGCTCGCACTCGCTTCTCTGGAGCGTCCAAGCCGTTCACGAAGGTCTCCCCGAAGTTGGGCGTTCATCTGCTCAAAGACCCCGTCTTGCTCCAGCGTCAAAAATAGTGATAACCGGTTCCCCACGGAGGGAAATCCTGAGGGAGCATTCTCCAGGAACAGCCACTTCGCAGAAGGTAGAAGATCGCATTGACAATCTCCCGCAACGCATACTCGCGGGGCCGGCCGGAACTTTGAGGGACAGGGATCAGCGGGGCAATGAGATGCCATTGGGCCTCACTGGGGTAACTGGTTGGAGTCGCAGGCATAATAACTTCAGAGGAGAAGGTGAGGTTTGGAAATAGGACATAATATCAGCGCTCTCTCAAAAGAACACACTGAAATTACAGTTTTTATACACCCTCTAGAGTCAACGTCGAATTTCAAAACCTACTAGCCTCTCGCCCACTTCATCTCTTTCTACATCTACCGTAGCAACTTTTGAATAGATGGGTCCCCGTTTACACTGCTCCACAAGTTGATCCAATAGTACCTCCTCACCTTGAACGACAACCTCGACACTTCCATCGGGGCAATTCCAAACAGCCCCCGCCAGTCCTAATCTAGTTGCCTCCTGACGTACAAAGTAGCGAAAACAAACCCCTTGTACGACTCCTACAATTTTCAATTTGTACTGCAACATTCCTTTTTCTCCTTACTGAGCACTGACTCCACGGAATAGCTGAACCTGCCATTTGTCCCGATACTTCTGGACAAATCCTTCGACCAGGATCTGATCTCCAAATTGCCAACTTGGTAAGCGATCCTGATACTTTTGACGCACCACTACCTCCACACCATTTTCCAGTAGTAGCAACTCTATGTAAGAACCTTTGCTAACTCTTCGTTCCAAGCGACCTGCCAACTTGATAAAACGTTTATCATAGCGAGCAAGGTCTACGCTCTCTGCCTTTTGCAGCTTTGTAACATAACGACGATTTGTCTTTGAATAGACTGTTCTTCCTTCATTAGCCAAGCGTTTTAAATAACGCCGACGTGAAGCATACGTGCTCCAGATGCCTCTCTTCTCTTCATAGGCTCTGGCCTCAGCATCCACATAGCTGTCAAAATTACTGGGCAACTGGTAGCGAGCATCAAAGAGGCTATGACCTAGACCGATGAGTAGTAGATTCACATTGGCATCTTCAGCCTGCAATAGTCCTAAAGTCCGTTGATAGCGATCTTTTGGAAATCGAGGAGAAACCCAGAGTTGCAAGGGCCCATTTTGCAACCGATCCTTAAGAAACTCCCTAGCTGGCAAACCAAATTCTAGATCCTGACCCTTGTGGGACTGATTCAGTTCTGGAGTATCGACAAACAGTAACCGGATTTTCTCTTCGGACTCCGTGTAGTTGTTCCGATTCCAATCAGCGTAAAAAGTATCTCCATCGACTACCTTGACCATCGAAGGCGCAATGGGCTTTACCTCCCAGCCAGAATTGCGCAAGTCCGTCCAGGACTCGGCAATTAACAGTTTGGGACTGAGCAGGCATACAAGACAGATCCCAATCAAATAAATTTTTTGCAAAGATGCACCTCACATAAATGCTGTTATTCTCTATAATTTCCAAAAGATTTGTAAAACTGATTTTAACTGATAACACGGCTCAATATAATTGAAAAATCCTCAGTCAGTTCATGCATCAAAGAGCTCAACCAACTGTGGATTCTGAGGATCAGAAAATGTTTCATTTCAGAAAATCCTTGGGGTAATAATATGCTTCGGAAGCAGACAAAATACCTTGCAGTCTAGAAGTGTGGCTGTTAGTTTGAATCCAATTTTTCCTTCATCTGAACCAACCACGCTGCTTCATTTGACATACCCTCTGTCAATCTTCATTCATAGGCTTCCCATGCGATCCCTTTCGCGACTGCGCCGATCGATCGGTCGCTCGTTTCTAATTTTGCTTGCTGTCTCCATGGCCCCTTCCTTTACTCTTGGTGCCGAAGGTCTCTCCGACGGTTTATATGTCGATCTGGAAACCAATCGAGGTCGAATTCTGCTGAAACTCTTTTACAAGCGAGTACCGAGAACAGTAGCAAATTTTGTGGGTCTTGCTGACGGAACACAAGCTTGGAAGGATCCAATTTCTGGAGACTCACGGAAGAGTAAGTTCTACGATGGGTTGACCTTTCACCGGGTCATTGCTGACTTCATGATTCAAGGTGGGGATCCATTGGGCACTGGTAGTGGTGGTCCCGGGTATCGCTTTGCCGATGAATTCCATCCAGAATTGCGACACAGCAAGCCTGGTATTCTCTCGATGGCGAACGCCGGACCGGATACCAACGGAAGCCAATTCTTCATCACCCACAAAGAAACTCCCTGGCTCGATGACAAGCACTCCGTTTTTGGCGAAGTTGTTGAGGGCATGGATGTGGTCAACGCGATTGAGAAAGGTGACCGAATCGAACAGCTGCGAATCGTGAGGCAGGGGTCGGATGCAGAAGCCTTCGATGAAATGGCGGTCATCTCCAAAGCCGAAGCCACCAGGCAGGCTTTGTCAGAGCAAAACCGAAAAGAACTCCCTGAAGCTAGTGCAGAAATTGATCCCTCTCGAGTGCCACAACCCGACCAACCCGTTGCTTCCAAAGTTGCTCTGGAAATGCTTGTGATTGGTTACCAGGGTGCGCGTATTCCAAAGCAGGATCTCTACTACGACCGAGAAGGGGCGGCTGAGGTTAGCGCAAAGCTAGCCGACCTTGCTCGTCGTAAGGGAGCAGATTTCAGTGAATTGGTTGACCGCTTTACAGATCTGCCAGAGCAAACCCGCATTCCAATGATTGATCAGGCCAATCCACAACTACCACCATTCCTCAAACCAGCCTTCTCACTATTGGAGGGTCAGGTCAGTGATCCAGTCGAAACCCCATTAGGTTTCTTGATCTTCAAACGTGTATCGCTTGAATTGATTACAGCAAGTCATGTGCTGATTTCCTACCAAGGAGCACTACGATCTGAACAAAGCCGCAGCAAAGACGAAGCAATGCAACTCGCCCAGCAACTGCTTGCAGAGATTCAGGATGGTCGTGATTTTGCGGAAGTTGCTAAAGAGCATTCAAATGGACCGTCTGCTCCACAAGGCGGGATGTTGGGAGAGTTCCCCCGAGGAATGATGGTACCTGAATTTGACCAATCAGCCTTTGCTTTGGAGCCCAATACGGTCAGTGAGGTAGTTGAGACCGCTTTTGGTTTCCACATCATCAAACGCATCCAATAACATTGCATGCCGGAGCAAGTCGCCACCGCTGCCATTGTGATCATTGGCAACGAGATACTTTCGGGCAAAGTGAAGGATGAGAACTCCCACTATCTCTGTCGCGAATTGCGTGATCTTGGAGTGGAGGTTCGTTCTATCGTGACCATCCCCGATGATACAAAAACGATCGGTAGTGTTGTCCGGCAGGCTTCTGAAAAGTACACTTGGGTTTTTACCAGCGGAGGCATTGGTCCTACGCATGATGATTTGACGGTTCCTTCGATTGCGGCGGGTTTTCAAACTCCACTGATACGTTCGGAAAAGCTAGCAAAGCTGATCAGTAGCTACTACGGGAAAGAAGTGAATGAAGCTCATTTGAGAATGGCCATGATTCCAGAGGGCTCAGAGCTTCTATTTGACGAGAGCAAGCGGGTCTCTCAAATACTCTTCCATAACATTTTGATCTTTCCGGGAATTCCCAGACTTCTTCAGCGAAGATTCCAAACCTTCCGGGAACGCTTCCGTAGCAATCCAATCTATCTACACCAAATTTTCCTGAATTGTGATGAAGGACAGATTGCACATCTACTGGATCAAACTCTCGTTACTTACCCAGAACTGCAACTAGGATCCTACCCACGAACCAAGGACGAAGTGGAACATGAGGTGAAGCTTACCTTGGAATCGAGAGAAGCCGCCTACCTGCAGGAAGCAGCCAATTACCTGCTTGAACGCATCCCTCCCCAGTTTATTTTGCGTAACGAATCCCCAACCTAAGACCTGCTGATGAATCCCCTACAACTAGTGGATCAGTTTCGAGATCGTGGCCCCTTGTTACACCTTGTGCTAGATGGCTGGGGAGTAGGCCCTCGCGACGACACCAATGCGCTCCACAAAGCTTCTCTGCCAATCTTTAAAGGAATCACAGAGCAGTATCCTTACACCCAACTGTGGACGCATGGTACATACGTTGGCTTACCTGGTGATAAAGATCTCGGTGGCTCTGAGGTTGGACACATGACCCTGGGCGCCGGAATCGTCATGGAGCAAGGTCCCTCTTTGATCAAACGTACGATCGACAGTGGGGAGTTCTTTAAAAGTCCAGTACTGCAGAAGCTAACCAACAATTGTCTTCAGAATGACACACCTCTCCATCTCCTTGGCTTACTCTCTGATGGTAATGTTCACAGTCACATTGATCATACCATTGCCTTGATTAAGCATGCCTTCAAGCACGGTCTCCGTCGTTGTTATGTGCATGCTTTGCTGGATGGCAGAGATGTTTCGATTCAATCATCACTGGACTACACCGAGCAGTTGGAGTCTCTCTTCCATCAACTCAAAAGCCAGCGTCCAGAAATCGACTATGCTTTTGCCAGTGCAGGTGGACGAGAAAAAATCACGATGGATCGTGATCAGAACTGGTCTAAAATTGAACTCGGTTGGAATCTGCATGTTCACGGGAAGGGAGAGCATCAATTTACATCAGTTCGTGAAGGAATTAAATTTTTTCGCCAGCAGTCTCCCGACATCATTGACCAAGATCTGCCCGGATTTTCAATCGTGCGGGACGGAAAGCCTGTTGGGCCAATCCAAGATCATCACAGCCTCATTTTTACCAACTTTCGGGCAGATAGAGCGATTGAGTTCACTCATGCGATTTTGGACAATTCCTTCCCACATTTTGACCGAGGATTACGACCCCAGATTCGCTATGCGGGGATGATGACCTATGATCAGGACCTCTATCTTCCACCAGACTACCTTGTTGGAACACCCAAAGTTGAAAATCCTTTCGGCAGACGCATTCTAGAAAAAGGGTTAAGACAATTCCGGCTGACGGAAACCCAAAAATTTGCTCATGTGACTTTCTTCTTCAATGGGGGCTATCGAGAACCTCTTGATCCAAAAAAGGAGATCTATCACCTGATTAACTCAGACAAGGTTGATTCCTTTGCGAATGCTCCTGCCATGAAAGCCAGGGAAATCACAGACCAGGCAATCCGGTTTTTACGTTCGGGAGAGTTTGATTACGGACTAATCAACTATGCAAATGCTGACATGGTGGGTCATTGTGGAAAAATAGAAGCTGCAATCAAGGCGGTAGAGGAAGTGGACCGGCAGCTTGGCAGATTATTACCGGTGATCGATGAAGTGAATGGAATCCTTGTGATCACAGCAGACCATGGAAATGCAGATGAAATGCTGGTCAAGAATAAGCAAGGTAGCTGGGAAAGCAGTACGAAGCATTCGCTGAATCCAGTGCCTTTTGTGATTTATGATCCGAAATACAAGCAACAGTATCAACTTCAAGCACATGGCCCCGGCATCAACCTGAACCTGAGTCATGTGGCAGCAACTCTGTTTGTGCTCATGGGAGAAACACCCCCTAATGACATCAATGATTCCTTGTTCAGATCATGACTTTGCACAGGAAAGTTGTCTGTAAAGAGTGCCAGATCACTCTTGGCTATCTTGTAGCATTAAAAACCCTAAATTCCGCCCCAACCTAACACAAATGTCGCAGATCACCTGTATTGGAGCCGGCTATGTTGGTGGCCCAACAATGGCGATGTTGGCACTACACTGTCCAGAGCATAATTTTACAGTTGTAGACATCAATGAAGAGCGAATTCAGCGCTGGTCTTCTGACAATCTACCAATCTATGAGCCTGGTCTGCTGGAGGTCGTGCACCAAGCAAGAGGTCGTAATCTCTTCTTTTCCAATGATATTCCCGCAGCTATTCAACAAGCCGATATTATCTTTGTTGCCGTGAACACTCCAACCAAGGCATTTGGTGAAGGAGCTGGAAAAGCTGCTGATTTACAATACTGGGAAAAGACTGCGCGGGATATTCTGACACATGCCCGACAACCTGAGGTGATTGTCGTTGAGAAGAGTACACTACCAGTTCGTACTGCGGAGGCAATGTCACGGATTCTATCTTCAGGTTCTAGCCACAGCCAGTTCTCAGTCGTATCCAACCCAGAATTCCTGGCAGAAGGCACCGCAATCCCAGATCTACAGGAACCAGATCGAGTGCTGGTTGGTGGGGAAGAGAATGAATTCGGTCGTCGTGCAGCCCAAACGATTGCTGACCTTTATGGTCACTGGGTCGCGGAAGATCGAATACTGCTAACCAATGTCTGGAGCAGTGAACTCTCCAAATTGGTGGCCAACGCGATGCTGGCACAGCGAATTTCTTCGATCAACAGCATTTCCGCCCTCTGCGAGAGAACTCAGGCCAACATAGGTGAAATCAGCCGTGCCATTGGGATGGATCGGAGAATTGGACCTCATTTTCTGCAGGCGAGTATTGGGTTTGGTGGTTCTTGTTTCCGTAAAGACATATTGCATCTGTCTTACCTCTGCGAATACTACGGACTACCTGAAGTTGCTGATTACTGGGCTAGCGTAGTGCGGATCAACGAGTTCCAAACAGATCGTTTCTTCCAGAATATCCTCAAGCAGCAATTCAACACCTTGGCAGGAAAGAAAATCACCCTGTTTGGCTTTGCCTTCAAGCCAGATACTGGAGACACACGTGATTCTCCAGCCATTCCGCTCTGTCGCAAGCTACTGAGTGAAAATGCCCAAGTGCGCGTGCATGATCCCAGGGCTCGGGAAGAAATCGAGCATGACCTGGCTTCCATGGAAGGAGACATCGCTTTTGTTGAAGATCCGTATGAGGCTGCTTATGGAGCCCATGCTGTTGCGCTAGTGACACACTGGCAGCAATATCGTGATCTCGACTATGGACGCATTTTAGAAAATATGATGCGGCCTGCTTACCTGTTTGATGGCCGAAACCATCTCGACCATCAATCTCTCTTCAATCTGGGTTACAACGTCTTCCCGCTGGGGAGTGCCCCCCTAACTCACCTTTAACAATAACCTTGGTGGTTAGGAGCCACCACCTTTAACCTGAGGGGAATCCATGAGTAGCTTTGAGGCCAACCTGAAGACGATGCCCTTTGCAGAACAAACAATCCTGCTCCGCGTCTTTAACTCCAAAGACGGGTTGCTGGCGATTTTGCCCAATTTTCCAGCCAAGCAGGGGACCTTGCGTGTATTCTCACACGTAGCCAGTACCACGGGACAAATTGGACGGGACGAAGCCAACGAAGCGCTCCGTGTCTTTGGAGAGTACACTGAGCGTGCGCAACAAAATCCTGGTCTTCATCCAAAGCTGGACCTCCTCCTCAATCTTCGTGATGGAGACTTTCTGAGAATTGAGAGGATCGAAAGTTCATATGCTAATCTGCTAGCCAGTATCCATGACCGCAAGGCGAGCGCAGCAGAATCCGAGGCTTTCATCGAATTGCTTAATCAGGGGAAAGTGAGGGCTGCTGAAAAGGTAAGGGATGAATGGGAACCCCAAACCTACGTGATCGATGGAGTCCTGAATTACTTTGGCACCCACGGAAATCAGCGGATGGAATCCAGCTACTGGGACAAAGTCCCTTTGAAGTATTCCAACTACACGGATCAAGACTTTGAGGCTAGCGGTGTTCGCTATGCGCCTGGTAGTATCGTGAGAAATGGAGCCTATATCGGCCCACAAACCGTAATTATGAATCAGGCTTTCATCAACATCGGCGCCTATATTGCGGGAGGTGGGGTGATGATTGATGGTGGTAGTAGAATCGCTTCCTGTGCTCAAATTGGGCGAGGGGTTAAATTCGGTGCAGGTTCCGGAATAGAAGGCATCCTCGAACCTGCAGGCCGTCTGGCCTCAATCGTCGAAGATAACGTCAAGATCGGAGCAATGTGCGAGGTGGCAGGGGTGATTGGAGAGGGTGCGGTCGTTGCCAGCGGGGTCGTGATGGCTTCTGGCAAGAAAATTATTGACGAGGAGACAGGAGACGTGGTCCCTCCACTTGAGTGCCGTGTGGGTAGTGAAAAATTTCTACTTCCTGTTATTCCACCATACCGTCTTGCAGTTGGAGGTTCTCTATTGAGCTCCAAGGGACGCATTGCAACGGATGCAGTCATCTTGAAACCAGGAGATCTGAGAGAGTCAGCAACCCTGAAGCATTTCCGTAAACAAGGTATTCTTTACAGCTGATTACCAATCCTCTAAAGTCCGCGCAGTTAGCTCTGCACGGACTTCCTCTCACTGTGCGGCAACTGCCTTGCTGTCGCGCAGTTCCTCTACGATTGTTCGATCGATTGGCACCTGGACATAGCCGGTTTCTTCACTCCAGAAATAATAATAACCGGTAGGCGTTCCATCCTCTTTTTCGCCACTGGTGATCTTACCATCCTTGATTGTCCAAGACTTAACGACTTGTCCTTCATCGACGTAGCTAACCTTGTAGTCTTTTCCGAGGACATTATCGGCGCTTCTAAAAAACTGGTTGCGAGCTTCTTCTGTACAACCCGCAGTAGCTAACGCCAGTAGGAAAAGACCTATCAGAATTCTCATATGGTGTCTCAGTGAGAGTGAATAAATAGTGAAGGGAAAGTACGAAACAAACTAGCGAAAGCTAGCAGGGAGCGCAAGTGAATCTGGTGAAGACAGCAGATCCTCCCAGTGGGAGTGGAGGATCTGCCAAGAAGAAGGAAGGAATCAGTCGAGCAGATAGTAGAAGCCCATGTAGCTCACACCCATGATTACAGTAGGAATGGCTGCGCCCATGGCCAGATTAGCTGGATTCACACCACCAGGGAAGTAGCGTGACAGGATAGATTGTCCTGCAGGATTCGGAGCGTTTGCGATGACAGTCAGACCGCCACCAGTTACAGCACCTGCGACAACTGCGTACTTCTGGCCATCGGTAAAGCCAGGTACCAGTGTGGCCAAGAAGGTGATTGCCGCGTTGTCATTGAACGCTGTCAAAACCGTTGATCCAATCATCAAGGGCAACTCACTCAAACTTTGTAGCACTGGCGCAATCCACCAAGCCTGAACCCCACCGTGAGTTACTAGACCGGCTAGGAAGAAGCCTACCAACAATGGGCCCTTGATCTCCAGTTTGTTCTGATAGGCTTTGGAAGCCATGGTGAATCCAATGAAAAAGAGGAAGCCACCAATGAACAGCGGTGGGTAGTGCGCATTGAAGACAGTCCAGGCCATGAAGAGCAGGTGAGTGACTGTGACCCAACCTGGAATCGGATCTTCACGATCTTCCCATTTGACTGGCGTATTTGTTTCGGATGATTCGCTAGAGTCAGACTTCTTTAGGTTGGCAAATTCATTCTTGAAAATGATGTAGTAAAGAATGTTTGCTATTACAACACCTATGACAGCTTTCCAACCAAAGTTGACCATCATGAACGCGATGTCCCAACCCCAGGGCGCTGCGACCATTAAAACCGGTGGAGCTGCAAAGTGGGTCAGCGTTCCACCCACGGACACATTGACAAACAGCAAACCGATTGTCGCATAAGCGAACTTAGGACTTGGGTTGTAATCATAGAATTGCTTGGCCAGTAACAAAGCAGCAATTGTCATCGCAGCCGGCTCAGTAATGAAGGAACCGAGCAAAGGAGCTAGAGTCAAAATAGAGAACCACCAAGCCTGAGTAGTAGATTGACCAAAAGCAGCCACTCTACCCATGATCTGTTCTGCTAGCTTTACGATCGGACGAGTAGAGGCGATAGCCATGATCACTACAACAAACATTGGCTCGATATACACCACCGTGTGTGCGATATAGTCCTTGAAGGTAGACCAATCGTAGAAGCCAATGATGGCAACCATTAACGCAATTACCCAAATTCCAAAGATTGCCTCCACTTCGCCAATGAAGTGAAACAACTCCGCTTTGAAAGATGGGCTGTTCTTAATAAACTCCTCAGACTTCCCTGCTTTGCGAAGCTCTTCTTCGTGGTGGTGTTTAATGTGGTGCGCTTTTGCTGTTAGTGGAGCAGCCGCAAAAGTGTGGCAAATCGCTAACAGGAACACCAATGAGCCCACAAGATTGAAGGGGCTTTCTGCGATACGAGAAGCCAGAATCGATCCGATTCCTCCTCCTTCTGGGTCGTTATAATCTTCCAGAGCAATTGGGAAGTTCGTTTCCACAGTTCCACCACCACCACCGGCAGCAATCACGAAGCCGGCAAGCAGTACGAACAAGACTGGAATCATCCAGGCTCTTCGTGACAGGGCTACAGCAGCCAAAGTAGACAGGTTCCAGTCACGAATGCCGAGCTGTCGCTCTATTCCGTCCAACATCTTTTGGATTGGTGCTGGCAAACTGGGGCTACCCAGCACTTGTTCTCGAAACGCTACCGAACTTCGGCGAGTTCGGTTCGCTGACGCTCCTGAGGACTGGCGTCGAAAGGAGGAATTTCTCCGCATTTTGGGCTCCATTGCTGAAAATATTATGAAAGGGGAGGTGATCGGGGGCGAAATTGATTTGGCTTTTTTCTGGCATGCCATCTTGAGATCAACTGGCAGATGCTGAAAACAGCGAAAGCGGCAGCGCCTGAAATCTGGCGATTCAGACTGTCTGGAAACCCCTCTCCTGATTCGTTTGCAAGGATACATTGATCAGTTCCGAACGCAATCCGAAATTCCAGTAGCAGAGCGATTGTGTCAACTGATTCGCTAACGATCTTGCATCTGTCTGACTTACACTGCAGTGCATATCCCAAAAATTGGGACCAGTGGTTTTCTAAACGACTACTGGGAGCTACCAATTGGTGGCTGAACCGGAGCTCAAAATATCCATCACAACGCTGCCTTCAACTGATTGAAGTTGTGAGACAGATGGATTGGGATCACTTGGTGATTAGCGGAGATCTCACACAACTTGCGCTACCTGAGGAATTTGCCAAAGCACGAACGGCTTTGCGGCCTCTCTTACAGAATCAGGAAAAAGTTAGCATTGTTCCTGGGAATCATGATTACTACGTTAGCGAAACTGAGGAATCAGACTATTTCCGAAGCTACTTTGGAAGTTTCTTTGGCAAAAATGAGATTCACACACGTCGATTGAATCAGGATTGGCACTTGATTGGTTGGCACAGCGCAACACCAACACCTTGGTACAGCGCTTCCGGCTGTGTCCGGCGTCAAACGCTAAAGGCCACAGACGAGTACCTGCAACAACAAGCGGCAGATACGCGGTTTGTTCTGGTCAACCACTACCCAATCAGCTTCCCAGACAGGGAACACGACACGAAACACGAGTTGTTGAACTTGGAGCAGGTCCAGTATTGGCTGAGCAATCGGCCACAGATTCAACTATACCTGCATGGACACATTCATCATAACTGGCATCATGTGCAGCAATATGCATCGCATTCGCTGCATGTTGTCAATTCGGCTTCATCGACCATGATTGACGAGAAGTCTACATCCAGTTTTCACCGTATTCGGCTGCGCAAAGACCAAATACAAGTGGAACCTATTAGTTTTTGAAAGCCCATGTCCAAACTTTGGTTATCCTTCTGCTGTCTAGCTCTCGCTTCTCCAGCGTTTGCCCAAGGAAATAGCATATCTGGCAACCGCTGTGCTGAAGCAATCCGTCAACTGACAGAATTCGAACCAACTGGAATCTACGGAAGTAGCGTCGAACACGAATGGACACCGGCTTCAATGTATCTGTTGCAGCGAGAAGCGGAGAAATATCGGGTACTGCACCGACATTTTCTAGATCAGGTAGAAGATTGGCGTTTCGAAGTGCTGGAAATGAAAGGAGGGAAAACGATGATGTTTGTTTTCGCTAAAACTTTTGAACCTCGCTACTGCGAAGGCCCTAACGCTTTTTTTGTCAAGAGACTCAAGCAGGAACCGATTGGGGAAACTCGCACACGAGTTTCAGACAGGAGGTAAATTTTCTTCCCGATTTCGTTTCCGGGAATTCCATCCGTGGCGCATTCGCTCCAGCGTCTGCTGCCACAGCATCTCTTCAAATTGTCGCAGAGAAAGGGGTTGATTCTTCATGACTCGTCCCTCTTTCTGAAGTCTGCGTCATTGCTTACCACAAATCGCTTTCCTGAACTTCAATCATCTCCAGGACATCTTCCGTCAGAATTAGGTCATCACCGAAAATTGGTTCTCCAATTACTTTGTCAATCTGCTGAATTTGTCCACCTCGCTCCAGATAACGAGTGGTAGCTGCTTGAATTTCTTCGCGAGTGATTTGAAGGATCATGAGATTTCCTTAATAAATTAACTTTTTATTAGTGAATGATTTCAGGTGCCTAACCAATCTTAATCAAGAATTTTTTAGGCCGTTTATACACAAACTGCAGTATACATGCCACGAACAAAAAACTCCTTACTACCCATAATTTCCCAAAACTTTATTTTTGGTCGGAAATCCGCCAAGATAAATTTTTTGTGATTCTTAACTAATACAATCTTTTCTGGTTTCTTATTCAGGGAGGAAATAACCCATGGCAGAAACCACATCAGAATCTGCACTTTCCGAAGAAGAATTAGAATATTTTCGCAAGAAGTTGCTCGCAATGCGTGACGAGATTTACGCAGAAAGCGCAGCAACTGTTGAGGAAATGCAGAATGAGTCTACTCTCTACCCGGATCCAAACGACCGAGCCAGCCTAGAAGCCGAGCACTTCAACACCCTGAGGATCAGAGATCGCGAACGAAAGTTACTCGGCAAGATCGAGGCTGCCTTACAGCGTATTGAAGATGGTACTTTCGGTATTTGTGAGATCACCGGCGAGCCGATTGAAAGAAAACGTCTGGAAGCCCGTCCCGTCACTACTCTCAGTCTGAAGGCAAAGGAAGAGCAGGAGCTTGAAGAACGTCGTCAACATCGCTGACCCAGAACCTACCCACCAACTCAATAATGCAAATCAACCAATCATCCTCACTTTTCGCCAGGGCTCAACTGCGCATTCCAGGTGGAGTGAACAGCCCTGTCCGAGCATTCAAATCTGTTCGCAGTACACCTCTTTTCATCCGTGAGGGGAAAGGAAGCCACATTACCGATGTCGATGGCAATGACTACATCGACTATATTGGCTCTTGGGGGCCTCTTATTCTTGGACATTGTCACCCTGAAGTAATGGCCGCGATCGAAGAGGCGCTTCATCGAGGAGCTTCTTTTGGAACACCTACCGAAGGAGAAGTGCATCTAGCAGAAATGATCTGTACTGCAGTGAACAGTGTCGAAATGGTCCGACTGACCAACTCCGGTACAGAAGCTGCCATGGCTGCGATCCGAGTTGCCAGAGGATATACGGGCCGAGATAAGATCATCAAATTTGAAGGCTGCTACCACGGCAGTGTGGACTCTTTACTGGTCAAAGCAGGATCAGGGGTGATGACTCTTGGCCTTCCAGACTCCCCAGGAATACCTGCGTCTTTCGTTAAACACACGCTCCTTGCCGATTTCAATAATCTCGAATCGGTCACCGATCTCTTTGACGAATATGGTTCCGAGATCGCAGCCGTAGTTCTCGAACCTGTCGCAGGAAACATGGGAATGGTAGTGCCAGACCTAGATTTTCTGAAAGGATTGCGGAATCTCTGCGATGTTCATGGATCCTTGTTGGTATTTGATGAGGTGATGACTGGCTTCCGAGTTGATTATGGAGGAGCTCAGGAGATCTTTGGGATTATCCCTGACATGACTATTTTCGGAAAAGTGATTGGAGGAGGGTTACCGGTTGGAGCTTATGGAGGCAGACAAGATGTGATGCTAATGGTCGCACCTGCTGGTCCAGTTTATCAAGCGGGCACTTTGTCTGGGAACCCACTGGCGGTAGCAGCAGGTCGTAAAACATTGGAAATTTTACAGGCTCCCGACACCTATGCGGAATTAAGTCGAAAATCCAACTGGCTGATCGATGAAATGCGGCAGAGCGCTGGACAAAATGGAATTCCATTTCAGACCAATGTCATGGGTGGGATGTTCGGCTTTTTCTTTGCTGAGAAACCGGTTCGCAATTATCGGGATGCGGCTGAATCAGACCAGGATCGCTTCCGTAAATTCTTCATGGGTATGCTTAAGGAAGGGATTTACTTGGCGCCTTCTGCCTTTGAAAGTGGCTTTATCTCGATGGCCCATACGGAAGAAGACCTGGAAAAAACAGCAGCAGCTTGCCGCAAAGTGATGGCTACACTGTGAGCTTGCTCACGATTGATGAATACCTTCGGCAGCCCGTAGCCGAGAGACTACCCTACTATCAGAAAGAAGATCGACTATATCATGTGATGATGTCACAACAGTTCCCTCGTCCGCTGATGGAGGAAATCTTCGGTGTCGCCAACACACTCAAGGCTATGTCACACGATTATGAAGGTCTTGAGTTCCTCTCTCGTCTGCTACGCCACAAGCGGGGGATGCTTTACTTCACCCAACCTTCTACTCGTACCTTTCTCTCCTTTTTGACTGCTTGCCAACTTGTCGGCATCACAACCGGGGAAGTGCAAGATCCTGCACTATCTTCTGAATACAAGGGAGAGAGTCAGGAAGACGCGATCCGGGTCTTTAGCAGCTACTTCGATCTTGTTATTATGCGTGATCCAAAACCTGGTTTTTGCGAATACATCGCATATCGCCAAGATCGGACCGGCTTTAGTGTCCCAATCCTCAACGGTGGCAGTGGCAAGGACCAGCATCCCACCCAGGCGCTATTGGACCTCTACACGATGCATCGCTCCTTCCAGCGAATGGGTGGAATCTCTGGGAAGAGGTACGCTTTCGTGGGAGATCTTCAACGTGGTCGAGCTGTGCGCTCAGTCATGTATTTGCTCGCTAATTACGAAGATCTCGATTTCTATGCTGTCGCCCCCAAGGGCTTTCAAATTTCTCCAGACCTTCAACTACATCTGGAGGAACGTGGGGTTCGGCTACACTTCACAGATCAATTGAACGAGGTGTTGCCTGAAGTAGATTGCATTTATATGACCCGCATACAGGATGAGTACGACCTCTCTGGAGAGTCGGGCAAGATCGACTTGGCCAGCTTCAGCCTCACTGAAGAAAATGTGAACCTATTACCCGAACACGCCATCATTCTTCACCCTCTGCCTCGGCGTCAGGAAATATCCAGTGGGATCGACGCTAATCCAAGAGCAATGTACTGGTCTCAGCTGCGTAACGGAGTCTATATTCGGGCTGCACTGCTGCTCTACATTTTTGGAAAAAACGAACAACTGCCGATTATCCAGGAAAAATACAGCTCATGACTAACAGCCTTTGTATTAGAAACGCAACTAAATCGGTTTAAAATACTGATATGATTTGTTTTTCTATTTTCACACAGCTTACACACTCTAAATTTTTACACTGAATTTATTGGACATTTTCGATAATGTTGCACGCATAGCTACGCGAAAATTCCAAAAAATTTAAACACGTGGAGCGGATATGGGTGGAAGGAAGACAGAATACAAAGAGGATGAGATAGCAATATTTGAGGATGCCTGTGTTTATAAGCGTGGAGACTATTGGCAGTTTAGGCTTTGGTTGGAAAAGGAGAAGAAGTACGTAAGGAAGAGTTTGCGGACAAGGAAGAGGACAGAAGCTGTTGAACTGGGCAAGGAACTGTACTTGGAATTGTTTGCGGACATGAAGTAGGGCAAGAGCTACTACAGTATTACTAGTGAGAAAGCCGCAGAGAAATACTTGGCTGCTAGGAAGCATGATTGTGAAATGGGGCTGATAGCAGCAAGTAGATATACAACGCTGAAATCGCATCTAAAGCATTGGGTAGCATTTATTGACAAGAACACAAAGGTAAGGGATCTAAAGCGCAAGGACTGTGAAGGCTATTATGAATGGAGACTGGCGCAGGCAGAGGGAGATGTAAAACAGAAAACAGTGCATGGTGAGCAGGTGACGATAAATGGAATGATGAAGTGGTTGTACAGGCAGAATGAAACTTATATTGATGGATTTGATTTTAAGAAATTGAAAAGAATTGATGAAGAAGGTGAGAGTGTAAGGAGGCAGACACTGACAAGTGAGGAATATAATAGATTGACAAGGACGATGCGCAAGCTGAGTCCAAATACAAATAATGAACTGAAAGATTTACAATCAAAGTGGTTCAAACTTACACAGATGTTCGTATTGATTGCCACAAACAGTGGACTGAGGGTTGGTGAGCAGAAGCAGCTGAGATGGGAAGATGTACGAGTTGAGGAACACAAGGATAAAGAAGGAAATACTGTAAAGCTGGCAAGGATTAATGTACGTGCTGCAACAAGCAAGGTACGCAAAGCGAGGACACTGCTGTGTAGGAATGGACAGTACTTTGAGAGACTGAAGATGAGTTTGGGAGAGAGAACGGGTAAGAGCCTGGTTTTTAGTATTGATGGGAAGCGAGAAGTTAATTTGAAGACACTGAGCAAGTATTTCAAAACAATGCTGGAAGCTGCTGAGATAGAGGATGCAGCAGGTAGAGGTATTGTGCTGTACAGCTTGAGGCACTTTATGATTACACAGAGGATTATGGCAGGCTTGAGCTACAGGCAGGTTGCAGACATGTGTGGGACGAGTGTGATGATGATTGAGAAGACATACTGGCACTTGAATGATGAGATTAGGCTCACAAGTGCGTTGGCTGATTACAGACGAAGGGAAGATGGGACGATTGAAGTTATCTAGCGTCTATAAATCGTGTTAACACACTTTTCCTCAAATCAATTCAGCAGCACAGCGCATCTGCTCATCGTTAACGTCAATATAACGCTGTGTTGTCTGTATGCTCGCATGCCCTGCCATCTCCGCTAGCACACGCACACCCACTCCCTTGCTGCTCAATTCCGTCAACCAAGTCCTCCTACCACTGTGACTGGTTGCACCTGATATCGCTGCCTGTGCATATAATCGCTGTAAATGCTGTGCTGCTGTATTTGCTGTAAAGTGTGACTGCTTCTGTGTACTAAACAGGTATGTATTGGGTGCAGATTTTGGGGATAGTGTATTGATGTACTGCTGAAGCTGTCTGTGCATTTGACGTGGAACAAATATGCGACGGGTTCGCTTTGACTTAGTTATAGCTGCAGCAAGTACAATCTCAGTTCTAACCTTGTAATTCTCATCCACTACATCTGCAATCCTTAGTGCGGCTACTTCCCCGACATGCATACCACAGTAGTGTGTCAGCTGTAGCATCGTCAAATCACGTTCTGCATATCTGCTGCAACTCCTAGTCACGTCAAACAGTCTCTTCAATTCTGCTTTTGTTAGTGTCTTTGCTTGTGCCATGTTGTCTCCCATAAATGTATGTTTTTCATAATATAATTATAAATTCTTACATATGTTTAGGACAACGAAATTGATTGAGAAATGATTGTAATTGATAACAGTGACTTATAGTAAAATGTTGAGATTTACTTATTTTCTTACATTTATTTGATAGCCGTTGTTTGAACTATTGTTGTAGTAATTGTGTAGTGTTGATGAAGTGATTTTGGAAGTGATAATGGAAATATATTTGAGGTTGGATTGGAAAAATTGACACATGAGAACTGAATTGATTGTGTAGTACTGATGAATTGATAGTGGAATTGTGTTTGGAAAAGTTGACACGTGAGAACAAGCACTTATCAATGCTCAATATGCTATCGCACAGTGCACTGTATAGGCATTGCCCGTATCGTGCTCTGTTTGTTGCTTGTCTAGTTGCAACATTCCACTAGCAATGTCTTCACGTCTAGTTTATCAAATTCTTTCCAACCATAACCTGCACGATTAGCTTGGGTATTATCCAACACTACACAGTTTCGTGCTCCTCGTATCTTTTCCAACCAGATGCGCTCTGCTGCTACAACAATCTGATCCCTGTGCTGTAATTGCCTACCCTTAATAAAAAAATGAAGATGTCCATTAACAAGCTGTTTTCCAAATTCAGCAAAAACCTGTCGTTCTAAACGAACACCATTCCTTGTAAATCGTCGTTCTAATACACAACGATCAAGTGCGTTGAAAAAAAGTTTAGCGTCACGTATCAATCGCCAATCATCAATTTCAGCGCCGTTCTTGTACATACAAGTACCAAACAACCAGTATTGCCCAAAATCAGCCCAAGCTGCACCCTGTTGCCTTATTATTCCTACCCTTTGCCATTCAGTCCGTGTCAATTCCGCTCTCCGCTAAATAAAAACAGCAGCTGATACATGGCTGCTACTGTTATTTAGCAACACAAGGAGAAAACATGCAGAGGATGGTTTTGACAGAGGTATATGCACTGCTGAAGACAATTGGAACTGTGGCAAATGAAGCAGAATTTTGCAGGTATTGGTTGGGCAGGAGTGAGAGCTACATGCGCTGGTTGAGATTTAAGGGTGTGGGTGCGAGCACAGGCAATGTGGCAATCTGTGCCAGCAAGCTGCAGCACTATGGCAAGCGTATGTGTGAATCTAGTGCACATAGAGAACTTGGCAAGCAGTTCCTAAAGCTAAGTGCAGCATGCCACAAAACGATAAATGAGGAAGCGGAGGCACGATGGTTGGCAGCATGAAAGGGGATCTGCAGCTGAAAAATTTCAGCGTGCAGTTTGAAAGCATGGAGTACTTACAGATTTTGGGTGGTGATTTCGCATCAACAGGTGCTAGGGTGCGGGAGAATAAAGATGAGTAATATACTGAGGGGGATACAGCAGGCACTGGAAGCGATACGCATTGAAACGGAGGCAGCTGACTGGCAACTGCGTTTGGAAATACTGCAGCTGATACTCAGCACAAGTGAATCTGTAGTTGCAGCTGCACGCAAACAGGCAGCACCTGAAGTGAAGCAGGTGAAGCAGACAGTACCTGTACCTAAAACCGAGTTGGTGAAGCGGTATGTGGATGTGCCCAAGCAAGCTGATTCTCACAGGCAGAAGCGAGCTGACGTGGATGATGCTGCTAGGTTGAGACGGCAGCAACAGCAGTTAGCTGCAGTGAAACCACAAGCAGCGTTGCCTAATCAACGTGCTGTTTGAGCTAGTGTAAACAAACTGTTGGGACTATTACGGTACACTGTGGAAAACTGTAGTGTGCTTAGGGACTGACAGGCTATGTGGAGCACAGTTGAGATACAGAAAGCTGAATACATTTCCTTAAATTTTCCAAATAAATATGGAGAACGATATGGCTGACTTAGAAAACTTGACTGCTGGAGATTTGACATTGGAAGAGATTAAAAAACTACAGGAAGTACTGGCAACTGCTGAAAAGAAAAAGATGGAGGAAAGTAGGAATGAGAAGCTGGAGGAAGTGAGGAAGCTGTGTAAGACATACAATTTCACAGCTACTGAATTGCGTGGATACTTGAAAACAAGGAAGAAAGCAGCGACTAGGACAGAGAAAGCATCAACTAAAACAGCAAAGAAGTAGACGAAATGTACGAACAGGTATTTAAGAACATTGACGACACGCTGAGGCAGGATGCTGGGTCCAGCAGTGAACTTGACTACATAGAACAGACAAGTTGGATACTTTTCCTAAAGTATCTACACGACTATGAAGATGACAAGGAGACTGCTGCGCTGCTAAATGGTGATAGCTATAAGCGAATTATTGATGGCAAGTCTAAATGCATGGTTTGTAGATGTTTAACAGTATGGTTGACGTATTTACTGACTGGCATAGTAAGACGCTGCACAAATACTTTTTTCACAATACAACGCTTTCCAGCAAGCGTAGGAAAACGTGCTCTTCATCCTCTTAATCAATCTCAAATATACAACTGACACATAACCGATGGAGGTGTGAGATGAAATCTTATGAAGCTATGAAAGCTGAAAGGGAAGTAGTTCAGTAGCAAGTGGTTGAAGCTAAGAAGTACGAACGCGGAGAAGTGTTAAAGGCAGTACAATACTGTGCAAAGAATGTGGTTTTACTACCTGAATGCTAAAAGATTAATTGACTAAAGGGAGAAAGAAAAATGGCTAGTTTTACATTTATTAATCACGCTAGTTACGTAGTTGAGTCTAAAAAATCTGTACTTATTGTTGACCCGTGGGTCGAAGGAGGTGCATTTGATAATGGTTGGGCTCTGTTGGACAAATCAATTAGCAATCAAATGTTGGTGAAATATTTAACTGAAATTGATAAATCTAAATACATCTGGCTTTCACATGAGCATTCTGATCATTTTTCGTTGCCATTTCTCAAGGCACTCAAAGAAAGTGACGCTGAAGTAAAATTTATTTTCCAGAAGACATTAGATGGTCGTGTAACAAAATTTATTAGAAAAATGGGCTTTAGTGTTACTGAGTCTAACGATAATCTGGAAGTGCTCGATTCCGAATTATCAATTGTAACTTTTCCATATTCGAGTGTAGATTCTTATAGTCTTACGATGCTCAACGAATTTTCTGTCCTAAACATTAATGATTGTGTTGTAGATGACGAAGCAGGGGTCGAACAAGTACTTAGAAGCTATAAGAAATACACAAACAATATTGATCTATTGCTTACACAATTTGGTTATGCGAATTGGGTGGGTAATCCAGATGAAGTGCAGATGCGCAAGGCTTCTGCAAAAGAAAAATTAGATAAAATATTATTGCAAGTGAAGAGATTTGAGCCCGCCTCAGTTATTCCGTTTGCATCTTTCGTCTACTTTAGCGATCCAGAGAACTTCCATACTAATGACTTCCAAAATACTCCGCAAGATGTCTCTATTCTTTTTGATAAAAATAAAATATTAAGTAAGTTGATTGTTCTAAAACCTTGGGATGTGTTAGATTTATCTAAGCCATTAGATCAAGAATCGACGGAAAGAAATAATAATATTCTACATTGGGCGAATCTATTCCTTGAAATCATGCCGCACTCCAGAAATGAGAAAAAAGTCTCTTTAGAAGATATTAAAGAGTCGTATGAACTGTTTAGACAGAAAATATTCAAACACTTTTTAGTTGCTCCAATATTTTTGGAGAGATTAAATTTTATATAACCTATTAGATTTTACTTACATGACCTCAGCGTAAATATGGTTTTAAGTTATCGTGAAGGATTGAAAATTGAAGATGGGTGTAAGGGGAGTTGTGATATTTCAATTTCAGCTTCTACGCTCCAATTTATTCTGAAAAACGAGTACGGAGCTAATACAACGCATGTTAATGGGAAATTTGAAAGAATTTCTGACAAGGGAGTTGCGGTTTTTTCGAGGCATTTTTCACCACAAGAATATATGAAAATAGGTTATGGACTAAATAATCCTTTCACCACATTTTGGATCGTCGGTTGTAAGTTATTTCATAAACTACGTAAGAAAGCATGGGGTGTAAATGCAACAGCAGACTGATATTTGAGAATGTTCTGAATTAAGATGATAGCCTTCTGACTCTGAAAGCACAATACTTTTAGCTAACGAGGAGGCTGCTATGACTGTACTTGATACGTTGAATTTTGTGGTGTTTAGGTCACTTGCTAACAACAACCCTATCGCTGTGTGTTGTCGCAAGCTTGTTGCAATAATTGACAAGCAAATCTAACTTGTGAGCAACATAAGAATACACGCCAACGCAGTATAAGTGGGTCACTGATGTAGTAGGTAATCAAAAGAAAGTTGAAGTTGCCAAATGTGTTAAGCATTGATGATAAAGATAAACCTTGTAGTGCGATATTGTACAAGCCGTTAGAGTTTGCTAAAGGCAAGAATGCAATTGATGCTGTGGTGTAGAAATACAACGGGATGCTTGAAAATCCTTGTTGGTTGATACCTATCTCTTTTCCCTATTCAAAAGAGTGTTAACAAACTTTGCTCTCCTCGCTTTCCTTTCCTTGCTTCATCATATCCGTTTTTGCTGCATTCTATCACTACCCTTGTTTGATTTTTCTCAAAACATGCCCAAAGTATTGAGATGATAAAATATAGATTTCGGTTGTCCATCTGCACAAGTGAAAACACAATACTAGTGAACACTTGCTAATAAGGAGGCAACTATGCAACTGTTGAAATCACTCACGCTTGTCCACTACGAGCACTCAACCCACCGTAATCCTCGTCTACATCGCCGTCACAAGCTATTAGCCAAGCTGGCTGAACAGATAGAGTTGGCACAGGACAGCGCTTACCAACCTACCAAAACCCAGTTCGTCGCTGATGCTGAAGGTAATATGCAACAGGTGCAACGTAGTAAACGCATCCGTCGTTGGTGGGATATCAATGCTGATGGCACCTCACAACTCACCATTCGTTATGGCAGTAAGCCACTGGAACTGGCGAAGGGTAAGAATGCCGTTGAAATAGCCAGTGAGTCAGAGCTGGTTCCAACACTGGAGCAGATACGTGCGGCTGTGGAGCAAGGTGAACTGGATGAACTGATTGAAGCTCAGGCAGCTTGGCGAAATCGTGTTAACACGATGAAGGCTGAGAAGTTGAGCTAGTTTGGCATTGAGTGTGTGCAGTGCTAGTGGTAGCAGTTGCACACATAAAAAAGCGTGTATCAACTGTGTTTGCTGCACATCTGTTACACACTGGAAATTTATGGCTGTAAACAACTGAATTTAAATATGAAAAAACCAGAGCTTTGTATTAGAAATGCCACTGTCGTTTTACCCGATCAGCTGCAAGCAACTGATGTTTTGGTAGAAGATGGAATCATCAGCGCCATTGGTCGTGGATTGCCTGACGGTAAAGAAACTCTAGATGCTTCTGGTTTGATTCTTTTCCCGGGCTTGATCGATCCTCAGGTGCATTTTCGAGAGCCAGGAAATACTCACAAAGAAGATTTACATACTGGATCTAAAGCTGCTGCTGCTGGAGGAATCACCAGTTTCTTGGATATGCCCAACAACAATCCAGTGGTGATCAACGCAGCACGAATGGCTGCCAAAAAACAACGTGCGGCCGAACAGTGTGTGGTCAACTATGGCTTCTTTGTTGGTGCCACGCCTGAAAACCTAGCTGAGATCAACTCCGTTCCAAATGTTTGTGGAATCAAGGTCTTCATGGGTTCTTCTACCGGAGACCTGCTCGTTCATCGTGAAGAAGACCTAGAGCGAATTTTTGCCCATGGTAGTCGCCTGATTGCTGTACATGCAGAGAGTGAACGTCAAATTCGAGACAACACGGCCCTGCTCCAAGGATGTAAGGATGTCAAGGCACATCCCAAAATTCGAGACGAAGCCACGGCGCTGGAAGCAACGGAATTAGCGGTTCGTCTATCTCTCCAGTACAAAAGACGGCTTCATATTCTGCATCTGACCACAGAAGAAGAGACCCTTATGTTGCGTCGCTTGCCAAGGGATCACAAGATCTCCACGGAAGTTTGCCCACAACACTTCACGCTGACAGCTCCAGACTGCTACGAAAAACTAGGAACTCTAGCCCAAATGAATCCTCCCTTGCGCAGTCCACGTCATGGCAAGGCACTCTGGCAGGCACTCAAAGATGATATCATCAACTGCATTGCCACTGATCACGCCCCACACACTCTTGAGGAGAAGGATGCTCCTTATGGTAAGGCTCCATCGGGGATGCCCGGAGTAGAGACTTCCCTGCCATTACTCCTGACAAAGCATAGTCAAGGAGACTGCAGCTTGGTAGAAATCGCAAAGTGGATGAGTGAAGCGCCTGCTCGACTTTATAAGATAAAAAACAAAGGCAGGATTCAGGTGGGATACGATGCCGATCTGACCTTGGTCGATGCACAATTGAAGCGAACCGTGGAAAACGGGAAACTATTCACGAAGGTAAACTGGTCTCCCTACGCAGGCACGGAATTAACAGGATGGCCGGTTCGCACCATCGTTCATGGTCAGACCGTTTTTGTGGATGGCCAAATCCAGCATGGGATTCGGGGTAAAGAAATTCAGTTCATGGAAGATTGACTCTTCCTATACAGAGAACTTCCTTAACAACTTCATCACTCAGTTCCTAATCGAGATTTGCGTAGAGCCTCGGTGAAGGGACGTCCGTCATTTTCCTCAAGAATCGCAGTCTGCAATCGATTCTCATACACTTTCAAGAGCGTGTAGGTGTACTCTTCGACTCGCTTCAGTCGACGAGGGAGTTCATCTTCTTCATAGTGACGACCAGAAGGAATCGGAGCTAACAATCGGTGGAAAATAAATCGTAGAGACGCTTGGGGGTAGTGGATCATGTAAAGTAGGTAGGGGACCACTTGCTTGTCTTGTTCACGTTCCTCATAGATTCGCAAAAACAATAAAACTAAGTGATAGTAGTTGATCCCTCGGTGGACTTGGCGTTCTACAAAATGTCTGATCGAATCCATGTAGCGTTCTTTATTGAAACGCTGTTGACCTGTATGTGCTTCGTAATAGCGTGTAATCAGAATTGATGAGATGAAATAGCTCCACGCCTTGCGAAACTCTCCCAGTGGAAAGCGTTGACGCTGATCATTGCGCAAAAATTCTTCAGCACAATTGATCAAAACTCCTGTCGTTGTGCGTGTTTGTTGAATCGACGGCAACCGAAATTGAAAATTTCTAAGTAGCTGCCGAAGACGCTGGACATGTTCATCTTCAAGGGGATTCTTTCCTGAATGCTGTTGATTCAAGCTGATCCAACGATGCAGTCCTCGAAGCGCCTCCCAGAGCTTTAAGTAAATAGAGTTTTCATACTGTCCCTGCAGTTCTTTAACAAGGCCTGACCATTCTTTGACCGGTAAGCTTCTGGGCAATTGCTTAAGCAATTGAATCGGAAGTTGTTGACGCTCTCGTTGTAATGCTCGTGAAATCGGCTGATTTGGTAACAGAAAAACCAGCGCTTTGCGTTCTTGTTGCAGCTGTCTCATCCGACTCGCCAACTGTTTCAGCATTTCTTCAGGCTCCCAATCCTCCTGCCCCTCTTCCAGATTGGCTGCCAACTCTGAAATAAAACCAATCAACCCATCAATTTCTTCCAGCTTATTGGAAGCTGCTCGCAGATAATGTGCAGGATCTTCACGTTCAAACCTTGAATATGCTCGATGCTCATGTGGAAGTAGAAAATGAATTTGTCGATCCAACTTCTTGACCTCGAGCAAACTCTTCTGCAAAACATCCGCTGGATTACGGCGAAAGGTTTCCAGAAAGTCTTCAAAGGCTTGTTCAATCACTTGGTTGATTTGTTTTGGTAGGGCCTGGGCTTCCCAAAGCTGTCTCCAGTGGGTCGTCAGTTGAGCCCGGATCTTCTCTCCATCTTTCTTGAGCGAGTATCGGCCCTGCTGTGCAAAACTTTGATACTGCTGGTCCCAGCCTGCACTAGAAACTTCCTGAGTACGGAGGATATCCAGCTTTTCAAGCATCCCCGCGCTCACACCCGACTGCTCGCCATCAGCACCCTGCTGGTAGAATTCCATTGGCAGTACGCTCTCATTCAGATAAATTTCTCCAATTAGCTTTGAAAACAGGGTGCGAGTGATGTTGATGATCTGTTCACTAGTCTTGATCTCTTCTGGCAGAATGATAGTGATTGTGTAAACTCTTGAAATTTCATTAAAATCAAGCCTGGAAGCTGGCAAAGGCACCTTCCCCTGCAACTGCAGACCAGACTCAGTCTCAAATTCATGAACAGGTAGAAAGCGGATTTGATGATTCGGATCGCGAAGCCTTAGGTCTAGGCTTGCAGAAAATTTGAGGATGGAAGGAATGAGGTGTTTGAGCAGTGTGACTGCCTTCTCCGGAAGTTTTGCTGAGAAGTGCAGGTTTTTGAGAACAAACTCCTTGTCAAAAGTTTGCTCCGTTTTCTGAAGATCGTAGTCGCGGAGTTGCTGTTCAAGGACATCAAGATTCCCAGGACGACGAAACCGCTCTGCAAAAAACTCTTCGCTGAAGCCTGAAACAGCCATGCATGAAGCTCAGTGGAGCAGGAATAATCAGCGCTTGCGAACGGTGGCAATGTCACTATTCCAGTGGCGCAATTCTCGGGGACCTTCCAGAGCCGTCTTCAATTGAATCAATTCCATGAAGGGCTTGCTCTCGATATCAATATCCGGGTAACGCCGGCTGAGGTAACTCCACAAATTCAGAAAGTTTTCATCTTTCTTTTTCTCATTTTCCCGGTTTCGATCTTCCGGAAGGAGATCCTCCCGATGGTACTGCGCATGCTTGCTCATAACGGATTTCCTTGTCAACCGTGATCGCACCCGGAGATGCCTAATTATCCAGCTGTATTTGTCATTGTTAAGATGGTAATCTGCAATCTGCTTGCCTCACCCCCAAGTACTTCTTCTTTTCATTACATACAACTGTTTTTGTCGAATCTTATAAATCGTTTCTAACCCGTACCTTCTTCTCATCTCTCAATATCTTTTCTTCGATGTCGACGTCCTCCCAACAAACCATTGTCCTCAAAGTGGGGACTTACGTTCTTCAGCAACCCAATGGCAAATTGGATTATAACCTGATCCAAGAACTCGCAAAAACGATTGCTGAATTACGCCAGAGAGGCCGTGAAGTATTACTCGTCAGCTCAGGCGCAATTGGAGCCGGTCGGGAACGCTGCACGGTCCTCCCGAACCCTCCGCAAGCAGCCACACCAGGTAAGGGTCGTAAAGAATTGGGCATTCAACAAATGTTGGCGGCCGTTGGTCAAGTTCGCCTGATGCAAATCTACTCAGAATTTTTTCAGGAACACCAAATCCTTGTAGCTCAAGTGCTAGTCACTCGGGCTGACTTTGCCAAACGACAATCGTATCTGAATATCCGCAATACCGTCCAACAGCTGCTGCACTTTGGAATCTTACCGATCATCAATGAAAACGATGTGGTCTCCACAGAGGAGTTACCGTTCTTTGGTGACAACGACCAACTCGCTGTTTCTTTTGCTGCATTGGCAGGCGCTAGTCATCTATTTTTTCTGACTAGTGCACCAGGGCTACTGGTTCGTGAGCAACAAACTGATGGTTCTTTCAACGACGTGGTGCTTCCCGAAGTTAAACAAGTGAATCAGGAGTTGCTTCAGCATTGCGAGCGCCCAGGAACCAACGTGGGTCGTGGTGGGATGGAGAGCAAAGTACGCGCGGCAGGGAAATCGATCTCCTTTGGGATTAATGCCTATATCACTGCCGGGAAAGAGCCCAATACTGTTCTCAAAATCTTGGATGGTGCGCAGGTGGGCACTCATTTCGTAGCTCATGGATCAAAGCTCAGAGGCTACCGCCAGTGGCTCGCGGCAGGAGCGCTGAGTCAAGGTGAACTACATGTGGATTCGGGTGCTGAACAAGCTTTACGAGTTCATAAAAAGAGTCTATTGCTCTCTGGCGTTTGTGAGGTCCAAGGTAATTTTAGTGCCAAGGATCCGGTCAATATCTTCAACCTCCAGCACGAACTCATTGGGGTTGGACTCGCAGCTCAATCCGCTCAAGCTTTGCGGGTCTTGCTCCAGCAGAGTGAAGCCAACGGACATACACGAGCAGTAATTCACCGGGATGACTTGTTTCTGGCAGACGGACATCTCTAGTGGCTCATTTCCAATGCCAAGTTGAAAAATTTGTCTTCGGTGGAGCAGGGCTGGGGCACTTAAAGGGACAGGTTGTTTTCATTCCAGGGGTTTTACCTGGAGAGGTCGTAGAGATCGAATTACAGAAACAGCGAGGAGATTTTTCAGAAGCCCGGCTCGTCCGGATCCTGGAAGCATCCCCAGAGCGGATCGCACCTCAAGAAGATCACTTTCACTGCTGCAGCCCCTGGCAAATTCTTGCTCCAAAATTAGAAGCGTACTGGAAACGTCAGATTGTCCTAGATACCCTCCAACGTCAAACTGTGCTCTGCCACAACGATTTACAGGTGAGGGAGGAAGGGCCTCGGTTGGGTTACCGCAATCGGTTGGAGTTCCATTTCACCGAAGTGAAGAACCGGCTGCACTTGGCGATTCATGAGCCCGCCAGTCAAAATCCAATTCCTGTAGAAACTTGCCAACTCGGGCTACCCACCCTGCAACGGGCATCTCAGGAATTGATCCTCCTGCTTGACGACGCTCTGCTCCGACCAAAGGAGATGGGCCGCTTGGTTTTGCGAGGGAATCGAGCAGGGCAGGTTGTTGCTTTACTCCAGTTGAATGCAGCTGCAAAACAACGTTTAACTTCTCACCAGCGCCACTGGCCAAAACTGGATTTTCAGTTCATTGCTTATTCTGAGAGTTTCCCAAAAGAAGCTGTCTCTCAAAGTGAATTGTTCGAATCTGTTGCGAACACCAAAATCTATTTTGGCGGGCGGGGTTTCTTCCAAATCAATCCATTCTGCCTGGAATCGCTTGTGCCCGTAGTCGGTGAATGGATCAAGGGAGAAGAGGTCTTAGATCTATATGGTGGGGTGGGAACCCTCAGTTTGCCCCATGCCGAACAGACACAAAGCTGTATGATTGTTGAAGGAAACCCTGACGCAATCCATTTCGCTCAGAGAAACACCAAAGAAATTCCTCACTTTCAGGTCACTCCCTCAAAAGTACAACAAGCCTTGAAACACATTGGTGGGCAGCAAACTGTTCTACTCAATCCACCACGGGCGGGCATTAATAATCAGGTTCGTCAGCAACTCCTCAAGGTGAAGCCCAAGAGATTGATCTATCTCTCCTGCAACGTCAGCACCTGTGCGCGGGATCTCAAAGACCTTCAGGACTGCTATCAGCTAAAGAGGCAACAGGCATTCAATTTTTTTCCAGCCACACCACACATCGAATTATTGACAATTCTAGAAAGGAAGAAATGAGAAAGAAGAGGATGGGACTGGGTCAGTAGCATCTTAGACCATAGTGAGCCGTATCGATTGGTTCCGAGTGGACCTCAAGCAGTACTTGTGAGGGGGGACTCACTCGAAATTTCTACGAACCCAATCCCATTCGATGAAGAGTATCAGACCACTTGTGAGTATTTGACTTCTCGACTTTGGTGATACTCCTGATAAGCAAGTGCCCTATCTTTCCCCATGAAACGCTTAGCCAAGGCTAGCGGAATAGAAGGCACGTGGACAACAATCAGTCCATCCAATGCATTTGAAAAGTCTCGATCCACGTTGAAGGAGAGGAACTGAGCTCCTAAGCGCAGGTAATGTCGTACCAGCACAGGAACATCCTTGTTATCCTGCTCAATCTCCGAAATTAGACTGCTGATTTCTTCTAGATCATTGGGGGTGTTGCTCAAACTGTTTTTTGTTGGGATAGACTGTGGATGTCGGTATGGAGTTCTTGGGCGAACTTCCTGAGACAGGCGGTGGTCGAAATGGTTTGCTTTGAGGAAACGAAGTAAAAGATTCTTTGACGTCCTGGAGTAGCTCTGGCTGATGCTAACGGGCCCAAAGAGATTCTGGTACTGAGGGTGCTGGACGATGAATTCCCCGATCCCTCGCCAAAGCAAAAACAGAGGTGCTGCCTGTCTTTGAAAGTTAGGATGGATGAAAGAGCGCCCCATTTCGATTGCGGGATTCAGTTCTCCGACAAATCTTGAGCTCAGTTCAAACAGTGAATGAGTGTAGAGTCCATTCACTCCAGCAGTTCTAGTGATTCTATCGGCCAAACCGAGCCGATATCCACCTGCCAATCTGCCATCTGTCTTACTCCAGAGAAACAGGTGTAGATAGCTTGCGTCATAGGCATCTAAATCCAAAGACTTCCCCGATCCTTCTCCGACGGCACGGAAGGTAATTTCTCGCAACCTGCCTATCTCATGCATCAACTCATCGACCTGAGTGTGATTTGCGTATCCTACAAGAAAATCCTCCGTTTCCACCAACAACTGTTCCTGTGGCAGGCCTTCTACCTCCAAGCTCAACTGATTTCGGGCAGAGGCCTCGGCGATTGGCCTTCGAACTGATCGAGGCTGACGAAGCAATTTGGGTAATGGAATCCATTGTTTGTGTCGGCGATTCGCAAGGAAGTAAGTCTTGAATCGAAGGTAATCAATCAGTTTTTCATTAGACTCAAATTCCTGCAACCGCTTGTAAGGAACACCTTTCCCAACGAAAATCTCAACAGAGGACCCTTGCTTGTTGAAAAGTTCTCGGATCAATAACCCGGTCCGCAATCTTGGATGAATCAAACCAAGCAACTGGAAGAGGATGCTGTTCTGACCTCGGAAAAACATCGGCAGGACCGTCGCCCTTGTCATTCGCAAAATTGCTGAGACATGAGGTGTCCACGCCGAATCCATGATGCGCAGTGACTTCAAGTGGAGATAAGAGACCTCACCAGCTGGGAAAATGACCAGCGCTCCCCCTGCACGCACAAAGCGCACTGCTTCCCGCAATGTTTTGCTATTGGCTGGACTGGAAGACAGATTTCCGAAGGGATCGACTGGAAAAATCCAGGGCTGGATTTCGGGGATCTTGTTGAGCAGATAATTGCCCATCATCCGGAAGTCTGGGCGAACTTGCTTCAGTAGCGTGCCGAGGACGACAGCTTCAAGCCCACCAAAGGGATGATTGGCAACAATGACGAGAGGGCCCTTGGCAGGGATGCGTTGCAGATCCTCCTCTGAAATTCGAGGCTCAACCTTCAGTGCGCTGAGTGAGGTCTCCCAGAAATTAGCTGATGTCAGGTCGACTGGAAGCTGCTCATATTCGCGATTCAAGCGACTTATTCCAGCCAGAATTTCTAGCTCGGGAGCCAATCTGTTGAATGGCTTAGGAAGGATCTCACTTAGGCTGATCAAAGGGTCTTCAATGTTGGTTTGCGTTAACTTACGAACCATCCTTGCTCCTCATCAATGGCAAAAATTATTTACAATATTCTGCCTGATGAGTGTTAGCCCCGAATGAGGTTTCTGTTAGAGAAAAGTCAGCTAGAGATTTTGTTTGATCAACTGAACAGCGCGATCAATCTCTGCTTGGCTTAGCTGTCCATCCTTGAAAAAAACCACTTTTCCAGCTCTATTGAGGATGATCACTGCAGAACTCTCTGGAGCTAATCCCCATGCTTTGCGAATCACTCCCTCCTTGTCAAGTACGAAGCCAGGTACGATGTACTTCCGCTTACGGTCTTCCACAGTGCGCTGGACGATACCAGAGGTGCCGAACATAGCATCGTCCAAATTGATGATGTTGAATGTCTGATGGGGATTACCCGGGAGTAAGTCAAACTGTTCCTCCAAAAGTCGATCAATGAAGTCATCATTCAGGGATGCCGCTGAACGGGTCCCCGCTAGATGGTAAATTGTGAACACCTTTCCACGAAGTTCCTGACTGTTCCACGGAACATAGCTGATCTGCTCTCCCTCAAGATTGAGTTTTCCAAATTCTGTTAGGCTAACTTTTGGTAGACTTTGTCCAAGCTTGATCTCAGAGGCAGTGCTGACTCCAGCTGAGAAAACCACCAAAAAAATGAAGGATAATAATTTAAGAATCAGTTGCATCTATAATTTAAGTTGATCATTGCGGAGATACAAAACAGACGGCCTTTACTGACTGTAAAAGCCAAATATTCCAAAAAGTGACATCATAAATATTAACTGGACTTATCATTAAACTTTCATTAGTTCATTTTCAGTTTGCAAAACTGCCAACTTAATATTTGCACGGAAGCTGACACCAAGGAAGGTGCACTTAGTGCAGAGGGTTTTGGCGTTTTCCACTTCACCCTTATTCGTTCGAACCATCACCCCTGGAGTCGACGTGAAACAGTTCCTCAAAACTCTTCGCGAACAGCGTTGGGATGACCATCGCTTCTATCACCACTGCCGAATCAACCAATCCCTGCATCTTATTAGTGCTCTATCTTTTCTGGGTTCTTATGCGATGCTGTTCATCAACCCAGTCTGGTCAGCAATCGTGGCTTGGACGTTTTCAATGACCACAAGACAGGCTGGGCACTTCTTCTTCGAGCCCCACAGCTACGATCATGTGAACCGGGCTTCCCATGAGCACAAGGAAGAAATCAAGGTCGGCTACAACCTAAGGCGCAAAGTTGTTTTGCTCAGTATCTGGGCGCTGTTGCCGATGGCAATTTACTTCAATCCAGACTTTTTGGGAATTCTACCGGAACACAATGATTGGCTGAGCTACATAGAAGCAGTGGGCACAGCTTGGCTTTATTTGGGAATTGCGGCTGTCTTGTTTCGCGGCATTCAGTTGTTCGTTCAACAGGATCTCAAGACTGGATTTGTTTGGATGACAAAAATCATCACAGATCCTTTTCACGATGTCTACATCTACTATAGAGCTCCTCTACATCTACTGCGAGGGGAACGCTTTGAGCGAGATCCTGTAATGGACATGGGTGATCTTGAGCCAATTCCTAATCACTAGTCTTTTCAGGCCAACCTAGGGTTTCACGAAGGATCCGTAAGCGAATGCTACGATGCGTTAGCTTCGGATTCTGCCACCACCAGCCATCCTCTGACATTTTTTTTGCCGCTGACACAAAGCGGTCCAGAACTGCCTGGAATTCAGTTTCTCCGTAGTTGAGACTGAAAATCAGCCGTCCTGTACCAACCCAGCTGAGAGCCAGTCCTTCGGCACGTAAATAAAATTGGAGTAGCCAGTGATAGCGTCCTGGTTGAGTATAGCTGATTGTCCAAACAGAGGACATATTTGTGGCCTTAATAGGGAAATCAAACTCCCTCATGGTGTGGTTGAATTTTTCACAACGTTGATTCCATCGTTCATCCAGCCCCTCGTAAAGAGTTTGGATCTCGGGCTTTTCAATCTCATCCAGAAATGCCTTCATTGCTGACATCACCACAGGATGGGCATTGAATGTCCCACGAGCAAAGCAGATGTCTGCAGGACGGTTTTCTTTCCAGCGTTTCATCCAGTGATGTTTGCCACAAACCACTCCAACAGGATAACCGCCACCAAGCGTCTTTCCGTAAGTAACGAGATCCGCTTGAATCCCAAAATATTCTTGTGCACCACCAGGGGCTAATCTGAATCCCAGAAACACTTCATCAAAAATCAAAGCAATTCCTTTTTCGGTGCATACTTCTCTCAATTGCTTCAGCCATGATGTGTAGGACGTTCGATCATATTGAGCCTTGCGGCTTCCATCTAGCAGCGTTGAATCTCCAGGGGCATTCCGATTAGGATGGATTGCCTGTAAAGGATTTACTAAAACACAGGCAATATTCTTACGGGATCGCAATACTTGTAGGGAGCGCTCACTCATATCAGCTAAGGTATATGTTTCATGTGGTGGTTGTGGATTTCCAGGCCCTGGCTGAACATCCTCCCACCACCCGTGATAGGCTCCACAGAAACGAACAAGATGCGTGCGCCTCGTATGGTAGCGGGCTAGCCGGACAGCTTGCATTACAGCCTCTGTTCCAGACATGTGAAATGAAACTTCATCCATGCCACTGATTTTACAGAGTCGAGATGCGTTACTGGCCACATGCGGATGATAAACCCCTAATGCTGGGCCGAGAGGAACACCTTCTTCTAGGCCTATTCGCATAGTACGCTTATAAAAATCGGAACCAAAAAGGTTTACTCCATAGGAACCTGTCAGGTCATAAAATTGGCAATCATCCAAGTCTGTTAAAATGACGCCATCAAATGACTTTGCAACGCTTCCAACCTTGAGGTGCTTTCTAGCGTAGGGGCTAAATGCAAATGGAATTCGATAGACTGATGTGAACTGCAAATCACTCAGGTGCTCCTTGGCCTCTGTGGTTAAACTCAGTGTTTTTTCATGTTTTTGTAGTGTTCGAGCAAGGCTATTAAACCCGCTTCTCCTTCTCTCAGCCACATCATCTGGGGCTCCATCTGCAATAAAGAAAAGCTCTTCACTCAACGCATAACCGGGCAATAGGCGTGTGAGCAATTTTGCAATTCGGGAATGACCCGCTAATGATCTGTGCTTTGCTCGGGACAGTTGGATTCTACGATAAATTTTAGGGCTGAGCACAGCCAGCAAGCTAAGACTAATGAGAGTGGTTTCCAAAAGGTTCCCGGATTGATGTGTTGACTAAATTTTTACAAAAAATTGAAGAACCATTGACAAATTTTCTTAAAAAGCTTGCTCAGCAGGAAGATCTCAATTTTTTGCTGACTAATCGAATTCCCAGAATCACTCTAACTCGTTTTATGGGTTGGTGGAGTAAGCTAGAGCATCCCTGGATTGTAAAAAGTTCCATTGCGCTCTGGCAAACCTTCAGCGATTTAGATCTTTCTGAGTCCAATACCAAGACTTTCAAGAGCCTGCATGACTGTTTTACAAGGGAGTTGAAACCGGGTCTGCGACCGATTCATCCCAATCCAAACATCCTAACCTCGCCGTGTGATGCGATTGTTGGCTGTTCAGGAAAAATTGAAGAGAATCAGATTTTCCAAGCTAAGGGCTTTCCCTACAGTCTACAAAGCTTGCTGGGAGAGAGTCCATTTAGCCGGGGTTGGGATGAAAAGTTGGAGGGTGGCTATTATCTCACACTGCGCTTGACCTCCAGCATGTACCATCGGTTTCATGCTCCCTGTGATGTGCAGCTAAAACATGTGACTTATATCAGTGGCGACACTTGGAATGTAAACCCAATTGCCTTGAAGCGCGTGGAAAGGCTTTTCTGCAAGAACGAGAGAATCGTTATGCACTTGCAGACTGCGGCAGCAGTTGATTTTTTAATGGTTCCCGTTGCAGCCGTATTGGTTGCTAGCATGAGACTGCATGCGCTGGATGTTTTGTTGAATCTTCGTTATCAAGGCCCGAACGAGGTTCCCTGCCAATCCAACTATCTCAAAGGTCAGGAAATGGGCTGGTTTGAGCACGGCTCTACAATAGTTTTGCTATTCAACAAAGATGTTGAGCCTCTCCCTGAATTACAATTTGGACAACAGGTACAAATGGGGCAACCCCTCCTGAAATGGACTGCAACCAACTAGTCTGAAGTAGGCAAGATGGTTGGGGAATCAAATTTGTTGAACTGATACCCGAATTTATCACTATCAATAGGAGCCAGATGGGACAGAAAGGTCTGGAAGCAGGCATCCCAGTCCCAATCCATCGAGCTTTGATGAACAACATCTCTATCCAATCCTAAAGCACTAAGGCAGGCCTCTTTCAGATTTTCTGATAATATTCCATCCACTCCTGGCTTCAGGACATCTTGAGGGCCAGGAACTGGGAAGGCTGCTACTGGTGTTCCTGAAGCGATTGACTCCAGTAGCACATTCCCAAAGGTGTCTGTCTTGGAAGGAAACACAAAAACATCGCTATCAGCATAGAGTTTAGCCAATTCCTCTCCAAATTTATATCCGAGCCATACAGCCTCAGAATACTTTCTCTGCATTGATTCTCGAGCGGGGCCATCACCCACAATGATTTTAGTGCCCGGCAAATCAAGCCTGAGGAAAGCCTCAATATTTTTTTCGACAGCGACGCGGCCAGTGCAGAGCCAATAAGGACGCGGACCGTAGGACTCTTCCTGGGGACGTGGTCGGAAGAGTTCATGGTTGACTCCTCTGTTCCAGATAACCGTCTTTTGGTGAACCCTGTGCTGATTGAGAAGCTGCCCCATCGTAGGAGTTGGTACCATTACTCTTTCCGCAGCCCCATGAAACCACTTTAAGAAGCTGTATCCCCAGGACAGTGGGATGGGCAGCCGTTCTTGAACATACTCAGGAAAGCGAGTGTGGTAGCTTGTGGTGAATGAAATCCTCAAGTGAGCCAACCAAATTCTAGCGAATATCCCCAAAGATCCTTCGGTAGCAATGTGAACTGCATCAGGAGAAAATTCCCTCAATGTCTTCATCATTTTCCAAGGCGTTGCTGCCAGGCGTATTTCAGGATAACTTGGAAGTGGGAATGTCGAGTAATCTTGCGGTTGAATCACAAGAACCTCATGATTTTTGGCTCTGCCAATTTCAACTATTGTCGATAGAGAACGGACAACTCCGTTGACCTGGGGGTGCCAGGCGTCGGTCACTAGGGCGAAACGCATGGGGTGTATGCCTTTCCTTTAAAATGAATAGCTTAACGAACCTCACTGAGGAACGGCTTCTCGACTCATTTTCTTTTCTCTTTCCTGGTTCTTCAGATTTGTCATCGCTTCGGAAATGAAATCATCATCATGATGGTGCCAATCAATAATTCTAAACTCTCCATCTTGAGTTTCTACCAACGCTGTACACGATTCCACCCAGTCACCATCGTTCATATAAACCACGTTGCCAATTTTACGAATTTCAGGTGTATGGATATGCCCGCAAATCACCCCATCGTAACCTTGCTTTTCGCAGTAGGTGGCAACATTCGATTCGAACTTGAAGACAAAGTTAGTTGCCCGCTTAACTTGTGCCTTTAAGATTCTACTAAGTGGCCAATACGCAAAGCCAATCGACCGACGGATGATGTTGACCCAGCGGTTCAGAAACAGAGCGACATCGTATGCTCGGTCGCCTAATGCGTAAAGCCAGGTGTTGAAAGACTCAATTCCATCGAAAAGATCTCCGTGGATTACCAAGTATCGCTGTCCGCTTTTGCTTTGATGTATACATTCATTTGACAGCTCTATATTACCAAACCTCATATCGAAACTGAGCCAGTTACGTAAAGCTTCATCATGATTCCCAAGGATGTAGTGTACCTTGGTACCACGTTTGGCCATTGTTAGAATACGGCGAATGACGTTAGAATGTTCCTGTGGCCAGTAAACCTTGCGCTTCAGCTTCCAGACATCAATGATGTCTCCAACAAGATAGAGTTGATCACACTCATTGTGCTTCAAGAAATGGCAGAGTTGGTTGGCTTGCGTACCCTTGGTCCCAAGATGAATATCTGAGATAAAAATAGCTCTGTAATAGTCCTTCATCAGCCATGACTCCTTCATGGAAAGTTTGCACTACCAGCAATTTAGGGGAGTAATGTTTAGAAACGATAAGTGTTTTGTTAATTTCCAAAACCTCAGAGCAGACTAGCAAATGGACAGGGAAATCTGATGTCAGAAGTAGTTGTCGTTGGCGGTGGCCCAGCAGGTCTATCGGCAGCATTGATTTGTGCGAGAAGAGGCCTTGACACAACTATTGTGGAGAAGCGCACCTTTCCTGTGATCAAAGCCTGTGGAGAAGGGTTGATGCCAGGCGGAGTTGATGCACTGAAGCACTTGGTTCCTCAGGAATTGATCAACAAAATGGAATACCAGAAGTTTTCAGGCATTCGATATATTGCTCCAAACGGTGAGTGCACATCAGGCTATTTTGGCAAAGGCAATGGGTGGGGAATTGAACGCTCTGAACTTTCAAAACTACTCAGTCAGGCCGCTGAACAAGAGCCAAAAATCAAAATCCTTGAAAACACGGTTGCTACAGTGAAAGGCTCACCAGAGCAACCTATCGTCCATTTCAATCACCAAACCCTGAGGCCAAATCTTCTGATCGCTGCAGACGGATTGCACTCTCCCATTAGAAGTTGGGCTGGATTAAATGGTCCCCCCTCCAAACTAAAGCGATGGGGCTTGAGGCAGCATTATCAAATTACACCATGGACCAATTTGGTAGAGGTCCACTGGTCAAAGGATATGGAGGCCTATGTCACACCTGTATCCCCGAATACTGTTGGCGTTGCTGTTCTAAGTCGCCGAGAATTGATATCAAGTTGGCAAAAGCCAATTTCTTTGAAAGAAACAGTACAAGTATTCAGTAATTTAGGACCAAAACTGCTTTTGAGCGAAGCTAAGGATCAATTGATTGGAATCGGTCCCCTTCATCAAACAGTAAAACGAACCGGAACTGGGAAAGTGATATTGGTGGGAGATGCGGCAGGATATTTGGATGCAATCACAGGAGAAGGAATCAGTAATGCCATGGAACAAGCTTTGCTGGTGGATCGAACACTGGAAAAGCAAAAAGAGAAGCCAAGGTTAGATGAGCTGGTGATTAATTATTCCAACCAACTACCTGCCTTGATGAGAAGCTACTATTGGCTCACTCGACTCACTCTGCTTTTGCATCGTCGTCCATCATTGGTCAACCAAGTTGTTAAAGTCTTTCAGAAAACTCCTTGGTTGTTCAATTACCTACTGGATTTAAATTCTGCTCGGAGTTTTTCCAAAGCAGCTAGCCATTCACTCCAAATTCATGGAAGAAATCATGGAAGTGAACTACTCAAAGCTTTTATTAGAAGAAGTATCGGAGAGATTAGAAAGAAATCCTGAAGGCAAGTATGCCGGTACTTGGACTCCGCTTGATCATATTGAAGTGGAAAAACTATTGGTAGGAGAAGCGGACGGAGAGTGATGGGAGTCATGTGACTCCCGTCGAAATCAGGCGGCAGCTTTTTGCTTCACTTGTTCTACAAGTTTTGCAAATTCAGCAGGGTTTTCGTAGGCGAGATCAGCAAGTGATTTTCGATCAAGCTCAATTCCTGCAGCTTTCAGGCTGTGCATGAACACGCTATAACTCAGACCATATTCACGAACAGCTGCGTTGATCCTCATGATCCACAGTTGTCTGTAATCACGCTTGCGAACCTTACGATCACGATATGAATATTCTCTGGAACGTTCTACAGCGTCTTTAACAGTCCGCCATAGACGACCGCGGCCACCTCGGTACCCTTTAGCGGCTTTTAAGTATGCATTCTTTTTTTTGCGAGCGTGTACTGCTCTTTTAATTCGTGCCATTGATCAGGTCCTTTAAGCGTATGGGAGCAATGCGACGACTGCTTGATGATCACTGCCCTCAACATACCCTTTTTGTCTGAGGCTGCGCTTCGCATCATTACTACGCTTGCGCATGCCATGGCGCAAGTAAGCTTTTTTCCGTTTGAACCTTCCAGATCCCGTCATTCTGAATCGCTTTGCCCCACCCTTGTGGGTTTTCATTTTGTAACCAGCCATATTACTTCTTTTTTGATGGGGCGAGAATCATGAACATAGAGCGTCCCTCATTACGGACAGGTTGCTCAACAATCCCGTTCTCACCAATCATGCTTAGGAATCGCTCAATAAGAACCAAGCCCAAATCTTTGTGGGCCATCTCCCGACCCATGAAAACGACATTGACTTTAACCTTGTCGCCCACTTCAAGGAAGCGAAGAGCGTTTCGCACCTTGAACTGTAGGTCATGATCTTCAATTTTTGGTCGGAGTTTTACCTCCTTCAGATGTATTACTTTCTGATGAACCTTGGCAGCATGTTGCCTTTTACTTTGCTGGTATTTGAACTTTCCGTAGTCCATCAACCGGCAAACAGGCGGATCCGCCTTAGGAGAAACTTCAACTAAATCAAGTCCATCCGATTGAGCTCTGGTGAGGGCATCAGCAACTGTAATCACTCCAACCTGTCCACCTTCTCCATCAATCAATCTGATCCGCAGAGCGGTGATTTGATCATTGACTCGTATTGAGTCATCTTGCTTGTTTGGAGCTTTCGATCTACGAATGCCTATGGTCGCCTCCAGTAAAGTTAGATGATTTGGTAGGCACGGTCGGGATTGAACCGACGACCCCTACCGTGTCGAGGT
>JACLAD010003236.1_pt1 | contig 45427 bp, 56 predicted proteins | sample 8027901 | NCBI WGS metagenome assembly JACLAD01 (sample SAMN15725071, study PRJNA655200) | protist metagenome | isolation source: fluorescence activated cell sorting (FACS) single amplified genomes of... | place: Spain: Blaines Bay Microbial Observatory, Mediterranean Sea | collected 2016-07-05 | reverse complement strand
TGTTAAACGTTGTTGTCTATCACCTAGCCATCCGATAATACGGTTAGAAAAGGTGCGATACGTTTGCATGTGACATGTAGGCATATCGTCTTCTACACCTTCTGTTATTGTCGTTGGTTGAATATAATCTACATTATTTATTCTACCGCATATCCATTCGGTGGCAGGTGGAAAATTGTTCGAATTATTATTTTTTTCGCTTCTGAACCAGTTTACGATAGCATTCTTCATAGGTTCATACATATCAGATTGTGTGTCCGTAGTGACGTCTACCATTAATTTCCAATTGTCTCTTTTTTCAAATTTCTCCTTATAATTTGCCATCATACCAGTTTCTAAATCTACTCTTGCTCTTGGTCGTACTTGCTCATTGCGCGGGTTAGGGTAAGTCAATATTTTTATTCCTGAAGAGACACTTACATCTACCTTGAAACGCATCTCGGTACATGCTATGTCTCCAAAATGACTGGGCCTTGAACCGATACGCGCTGGTTTCCATATGTCTTTTTCACCTTGAAATTTTTTTATAATGCCAGAAAAGTCCTTGTGTCTGATTTTCGGCAGTAGTACTTCTTTTGGGTCTAAAGGTAATGAATTATCTTTCGGTTTTTTATTAGACATTATATGATAATATTAATGTTTTATATATATACAATTTTAAGTTTCGAATTTTACTTCATATCTACATACAGGACATACTGTGTTGCCTTGTGTGAACCATCCAACCAAACAATCGGAATGTAAATAATGATGGCATGGTAGCATTCGTATGGGTTCGCCGCGTTTTACATGTTCTAAGCATACTGTACATTTATCTTTTTGATGTCGGGCTTTTATTTCGGGGCATATTTTATCTATATTTTCTTTTGTAGTGGTAGTGGTATATGGTTTATAATCTCTCATGGACATTCGTATTGCTATAGCAGTGTCTTCTTCAAATAGCCTCTCTTCAACAAACAGTGTTCGCCTGACCATATGTCTAGCGATTCTTCTTGGTATGAGTACCCTTCTCGTCATTCTTATTGACATTGGTGTGACTCTTGCTTCTTCGTCTGAGTCAGAATCTATTTGTGAATTCATTTCACCTATTATAGCCTCTAGCATAGAGCGTGGGCCTGGTAATTCTTCGGACATTTTTATATAATGGATGGAAGTTATACTCTATAATTTTAACTTAATGCTATATAAAAGTGTACAAATAAATGTTAAATGGATGGATGGATAGTTGCATTTACAATTCCGGTATCCATTGCATTTGTGTTTAGTACCATATGGTTTACACAGAAAATAAATGATAACGATATTGTATATACAAATGTAATTGAAAAAAAAAATATAAATAATAACAATACTATATTAGCATTTTAAACACGCACGACACATACTCGAATATTTATCATCCGCACCAATATCAATTTTGGTGTTACTAGCAACATGTTTTCTAGTAAATGCCGCTGGTTTGTGACAACGCACACATAAAGCTCTACAATGAATTATTTCATCACTAATTGCTATCAGTTTATCTACACCAGGCCATGGTTCACAATTTGAATCGCCACTCAAACACGCCATAATGACTTGTTTATTGTAATCGTTTGCCAATATATTTACCGATGTAGATAAATCATTAAAAAATTGAGCTTCGTCTATCGCAATCACATCATAATCTTTCAATATTTCATAATTTGTGACAGAATCACACGGGATGGAAACCATTTGAATACCGTCATGTGTTACTACATTTGTCGTTCCGTTTCGATTATCTAGTTTATGATTTAAAATTACGACATTTAATCCTACGCTCATGCGACGTCTACAACGTCTTATCATTTCGGTTGTTTTTCCAGAAAACATGGGTCCTAAAATTAATTCAATAGACATTTAATATATTAGTTAGTCTGTATATATTCAAAATTTTAATGTTTCGAGTTTTAATTCTGAATCTACATTTTTTAATTCTAAATTTTTATTTAGATTTCTGTGAGAACTACCAGAATTATTATCATTCAAACCTAACAAAGCTGAAATGGCATCAAAACCCTGTTCAAAAAAAAGTTCTTGATTTCTTTGTACCAATATTGTACCTGTAAAAATTTCATAATCATTTTTACTCCAATATTTTGCTTTCGATTCACATATATTTTTTATGTCTTCTCTTGACACATTGAATATCATTTCGGTTTGCCCATGTCCCCTTCCTAATAGCCCATGTGTATCCACTATATATTTTTCTAATTTTTCAATTACACTATAGCCTTCTTCTTTTACTCCGAAAAACAATACACAGTGCCATCCAGCCAATATAGGTGGTAAAATATTCAGGGTTGGGTTTGTAGAATATCTGTTCACAACCCCTTTTGACGTTTTTCCTATTTTATAAACACGGATTATTTCTTCTTTGCTTTTCATATAATCCTGCCATCTTCTCATCACATCTTTTTCAAGTTTCTTGTCAAAAATAGAAATATTTGATTCTAACAAATATAACCCATGTTTATAAATAGGATTTATATTTTTTAGTTTGTTATAGTATATTTGTTTAATAATGTCTATATTAGCCTTTTTCGGTGTTTCTTTTTCGGATTTTTGTTTTTTGCGTGGTGGTAGGCGTGGCGGTGTTTTTAAACCTTCATTTTTCTTAGTATTCCATTTCTTAAAAAAGTGTTGAAATCCATTTTTTTCAACTTCACTCATTTTTTCTAGCATATTTTTACCATTAGATACCAGTTTTTGAACAATATCACTTACACTTCTTGGCATCTTGTTTTCCATAAATTCATCAAAATTTTTCTCTCTGTCTGTGAGTTGTTCCATTCTTGAAATGATTATATCTGTTGATTTTATAAAATTCACCCCGTAATTTTTAAATTCATATATTATTCTCTCGAGCAGGCCTTCCTTTGTGGTTTGTGTTGTAGAGTTATTCGAATTTTCATTTTTCCTATTAGCATCAAATTCTATATCACTGCCCATTTGAAGTTGGTCAAGTGAATTTTTTATATTCAGTATCCTTTGTGAATCAGAAGCTTTTTGTCCATTGTCCTGTGGGTTTTTGTTATTGTATTCAACATATGTTTTTACAAATGTATCCAAAGATTTATTTAATTCATCCCGTGCATTTCCTAATTGAATAGAATTATAATTGCCCATGACTGAATCAATATTCAAAAATTCGCTCATGATTTAGTATAATATCATCGTTTATATACAGTATAAGTATGGATTATTCTAATGTATCAATATCACATGTATAATCCATATGGAATGCAAGTAACGTTTCAACACCTAGCAACCTCTAAATTTACTAGTAAAGGCACAGCATGTTTAACTCTATATGGTCGTACAGGCACTGGTCAATCGGTTGCAGTTCATATTCATGATGTAAAACCTTATGGCTATGTACAGGCCGATATGAAATGGTGGTCAAAACATTGTGAACAGATTTATGAATATTTAAAATGGTTTATTGCGGAGGATAAAATGAAAGGTATGCAACGATATGACGAACAGGAAGAAGTGGATCGTGCTAGTTCTTATTATAGAAGAGAATTATTACGAAACGAGGGTTGGTTAGAAAAATCAAAAATTACACCGAGTTTATTAAAAGTAGAAGAGGTATCTGGATATGGTATACGAAAAGTACATGAAAATGAACCAGACCAATTTTTAAAATTAACAGCTGCAAATTCCAATATACTACGAGCCGTTGTCAAATGTTTGAGAAGTCCTGAAAAAGCATTAGATGCGATAAGAGATATAATCACAACGGTTTCTAAGATGGATGCACCTGCACCAAAACGCAAAACAGGTGAAGGATTTCAAGCATGGCAAGACCGAAGTAAACGTTATTTACCTGTTCCAAAAGTACCTGTAAAACCAGAATGGAAAAAAATAAATATGTTCGAAACGCATATATCTTCCGATTTATTATACATGATTGATAACGAATTTACCAATTGTGGATGGCTTACCGCCAGTGGTTCAACATCCGATAAACCACGAACCACATGCGTGCTCGATATGGACATATCTGGTCCTACCACATGGATAAAATCAGAACCCAACCCACCAATGGCAATGGCACCATACGTATTTCTATCCTATGATATAGAATCTCAACCACATGAAGTAGAAGGACAAACCGAAACCGAGTTTCCCGAACCAGATAGAGACCCTATACTTTCCATAGGCGTATGTGTATTTAATATGGTAGACCAGGTAATCAAACAATATTGTTTCATGTGGGAACCAGAAGGCGAGCCATGTACTTCGTATCCAGCATTGCGAGAAGAAGATCAGACAGACGAATATAAAGCAGAAGAAACGGACGTCAGGTCTTTTTCTGACGAATATGCGATGTTGTTGGCATTTAGAAGGTTTATACAAGAAGAAATCGATCCAGATATTATTAGTGGATACAATATATTAAATTTCGATAATGTGTATACTATACAACGTGGTCAGCATTTACATAGTTTATATCCAGAATCTGATAAACCAGAATTAGCATGGTGTTGGGGTAGACAATTGAATCGTCAATGCCGATTAAAGAAACAATATAAATTTAGTAATCAAAAAGGAGGTAGAGAATCATGGGAATGTAAAATAGAAGGTAGAGAATTTATGGATTTGTTCAAAATTATTATGGATGACCATAAACTACGCTCTTATAAATTAGATGAAGTGGCTGCACATTTTTTAGGGACTCGTAAAATACATATATCATACGATGACATTCCTGTTATGCAACGCTCACCAGAAGGCAGAGTAAAATTAGGCGTTTATTGTGTGAAAGATGCCTGGTTACCATGTAAATTAGCTATTAAAATGGCAAAGGTTATTAATGCTATATTGATGTCTCAAGTAGCTGGTGTGTCATTGGATACTATATTGAATAGAGGTCAACAAATTCGTACGGTTGCGTTGATGTTAGCGAAGATGAAAGAACGCGAGAAGAAAGGTCATGTAAGATGGTTTTTGCCAGACGAAGAAGACCCTCCTGATACTGGTTCATTTGAAGGTGCAGTCGTTATCACGCCTATTCCTGGATTCTGGGACAGACCAGTAGTTACTCTGGACTTTGCTTCACTGTACCCATCGATTATGAGGGCATGGAACATGTGTTTTTCAACTATATTAAATAACCCAGCAGAAGCTAAACGAAGGAAATTCGTGTGGAGTCCAGAAATGAAAAACCCAACCTACAGACCTGTGCGCACGTTTACATACCCTGAAGGAGGAAAATTCGAATACGTTAGTAGAGAAGATGACATCTGTTTTAAGACAGCAGACCAATGTCGAGGTATCCTGCCAGAAATTTTAGAAGAACTACACAGCAGTAGAAAGCTTGCCAAAAGGCAGCGAAAAGCATTTGCTGAAAATTCGATGGATTATGCAGTGTTAGATGGTCGACAGCTAGCTCTTAAAGTTTGTATGAACTCCATATATGGTTTCACTGGTGCTTCTAAAGGATTTTTACCAGAAAAACGCATTGCATCAGCAGTTACCAGAGCTGGTAGAGGAATGGCCAACGAAACGAAGTTTATGTGTGAAGACCATTACAAAGAGCATGGTGTAAAAGTAGTGTATGGAGATACCGATTCTGTATTTGTACATCTTCCCAAGTCGCTATGTCCTGGAGAAACCCGTGAAGAGATTATTAAGAGCGCTAATCGAATAGGAGAAGAAATGGGCGAGATGTGTACAAAAGCGTTTTTACCACCAAACGACCTAGAATTTGAGAAAGTATACTATCCTCTTCTATTAAAAGGTAAGAAGAGATATGCTGGTTATAAATTTGAACCAGGTTTAAAACCGAAATTAGATGTAAAGGGATTTGAATGTGTGCGTAGAGATTTTGCACCCATTGTAAGTAAAACACAAAAGAAAATATTTGTATTATTATGTGAACAAAACGACATAGATGGTGCTGTACAATATGCTAGACAAGTGGTGGTAGATTTATTAGAAGGCAGAGTTCCAGTGGAAGATTTAATTTTATCGAAACAATTGACCAGACCACCAGCAGAATACAAAAATCCTGCACCACATGTAGAATTAGCTAAATATTTACAAAGAACATTGCCTCCAACACAAGCTCCTAAAACAGGAGATAGAATTAATTATATTATCAAACCAGGGAGGGAAAAGATGTTTTTACGGTCCGCTCAGCCTCAAGATGTCATCGATGGCAAATGTAGTGTGGATGCTAAATGGTATTTAGATAACCAATTGAGGAAGCCTATTCAACGTGTATTTGATATGATTATAGACAATACTAATGATATTTTTAAAGTAAATAAATTACAGTCTGCTAAAGTGGGAACAGATAGCATATTTTCATCGTGGGTAGCTTCGAAGCGTAAACCAGTAGAGGATAGGAAAGCAAAGGAAGTAGATATCAAAAGACGTAAAATAGGAGTTAAAAAAAATAAATTAGATATAAGGTCATTTTTCTAAGAATATTCTACTACACTAATACCGCAATAAATATAATAACAAGATGCAAACTTTACATACTATGGTGCAATCAATAAAAGATATGAATACTAGGAAAAAATTTGAGAATATGAAAATTTATACTTTTAACAATGAAAAAATATTCCTATGTGCTAATGCTGGTAGTGGGAAGACTACATCTAGTGTTAATTTTGTAGAAAATCATCCAGAGTCTGAAATATTTATTTTATCATATGCAAAGGTAAATATTGCCGACATTACAAAAAAACTAAAAGAACGTGGTTGCTTATCAAACAACGTTGAGTTGGGAACATTTGATTCATTATGTTATCGAAATAGAAGAAAACTTCACAACCCACCACCCGCTAAAAATGGTTATCATTCGAACATACCATGTACAAATGCCATAGATAAATGTTTTTATAGAGAAGAAAAAAAAGTTACGTACAACGATATTATTGAAGATGAAAATAAATTAAACACGTTCGCGAAATATGTTATTGAGAAAAACCTTCCTCACAACATGTATATAGACAGAATAGTGATATTATACAAATTCGAATACAAAAAAATCGATGTTTTTATCATTGATGAAGCACAAGATTTGTCATCGATACAACGATTATTTTTTGATAAACATATCGAAGGTAATAAAGTCAAAATATTTGTTGGAGATGATAAACAAACCATATATCACGAAACAAGTGTCCTTGATGACATTGGAGACAATGTGATATACAGATATACACACACGTTTCGTTTTGGTTCTCCTTTGATCGGAATAATCAATAGATATGGTACATTACATACATCTAGTGGAACAAATCAAACGCGATTAATGCCTGTGCAAACGGTTGACGACATTGATGCGTTTTTTTATGTTTTAATATCGTCATGGAAAGACATTATTGGCTTTGATTTATCGAATTTTGAATTAGAAAACAACGATATAAAAAAAATACAGGGCAAGGTTGCAAAACATAGAGCCTATTTAAAAATGAGTGAACAATATGCAAGAGTTTCTAATAAGGATTTAACAAAAGAACAGTTTTTTACAGACCGTGGGGCTTTAGATTTACTAGACTTTCACCAAGAAAAATGGTTATTCATAGAAGAAAAAATAAAAGAAATGAAATCAAAAAAACGAAAAAGAGGAGCGAAAAAAAATATTATCAAAACGATACACGGTTCTAAAGGTAAAGAGTATAATAATGTTTTTATAGACCCTTCGTGCTTACCTGAATACAACAATCACCCTGCTTCATGGAAAAAGAAAGACAAAATGTATTACACTGCAATCACACGAGCCAAAAAACGGTTATATTTCATGGGAACATTTTACGAACCATTCTACACCACACACTTGATTGAAAAATGTAGAGAAAATCCAATGTTCGTTTTACCAAAATCCTATGAAAAATATAGAGAGTCTTTCTTAAATGAAGCAAGACGTCAACAAAAATAAAATTATATATAAACATAAAACTATATAATAAATGGGATACGGTTACAGTGAAAACGACATAGTATCTTTTTCTGAACTTCACTTTATTGCTTTCCTTATACACCTCATATCTGCTATATTTGCTACCGCTCTTGTACCTGGCAACGAATTCGCCACACGTGCACTAACATTTACACAATACGATATCAAAAAAGTAAACAACGAACCAGCCATCGTTGAATCCATCGTTGATATTTTTACAAATGCTAATCCTATACTATTGGTTGCTTTAAATGAATGGTTTACCTGTGCATCGCATTTAGCAGGCTATATAATTGTAATGACCAGCAACATTGTAAATGAATATCGCGGTGGATATTCGAGAGAAAGCGAATACATGCGCCGTTGGATTGAATATGCGATTACCGCTGGATTATTGGAAATTGCATTAATAATCGGTCTGGGTGAAACGAATTTATTGATTGTATTGATTGTGTTAATGAATAACATTGCGTTGCAATTGTTAGGATGGTCTTTGGATATAAATCGCAAAAATGTGGCGTTGACAATGATTTCAGGATTTATATTGTTGGGAACTACTATTTTGATTTTGTCAACGCATGTAGTAAATCAAATAGGGTTACAAATGGAATGGGGATATTTAGTGACAATATTTTCTATCTTTTATGCCTCTTTTGGCGTTCATCAAACGTTATATATGACAATGAAAAATTATAGAGAATCATTTGATGTGGATAAAATTTATATCTGTTTATCGATGACAGCAAAGATTGTATTATCATGGACATTCATTGCAATATACCGTAAAACGTTTGTGCGCTTGGATAAACCTATGGAGCCTACGGTTGTTTGGGAAACAGAAGGTAACAATACATGGGACTGGATTATGGGTCTGTTAGCAGGCTTAGGAGCATTGTTTATTGTAGTGTTTTACTTTACATTTGGAAAAATAAAAAAAGAGCGACTTGTCATTGAAAGAACAAGTAGAGTATTTAAAAACAATAAAAATGAACTACTTTATTAAATGTTATATACAAAATGAACGACGAACAATCTTTTATCTGTCCTGGTTGTAAAAAAATGTTTTTAAACACAGCTATTGATAATTTTGATCATGTTAGACAATGTAATGGTCCTAATCCTGATTCACCCATAGGAATAACATGGTTTAAATGGCCTCCATCCCCTAATAAAAAAACATCACCTGTTCAAACCATTGAACCATATTTTATAAAAAAACGTCCAGTTACTAGGGCATGAAGGCATTTATTTCTTGTATATTAATTGGTGACCGTGCACGTTCATCACTGGGCAGTTGTACGTTATATCCCAATTGATTTAAAAGATTTATGTGATGCATCGGGACAACAGCGTTCACATCGATTCCATTGTCTACACAAAATTTTATTTCTTCAACATCTTCAGCTTCTAGTACCAAAATTAAAAAATATAAATTACCAGCACTTGTATCATTATCTTCTCTCCATATACGCTTGCACGATTGTTTGAAAAAAGCTCGAGCCTCTGTTACATCTTGAACCATTTAATATAGTAATAGCTTCAATATTTATATAGAATATTCTTAACATGTGCATGGGTCTCTCATAGCATATGCCATTAAATGTAGCAATATGAGTATAATCATGGTATATACAAGGCCATTATCTTCAGATAAATGGTCAGACATCCTCGTCGGAGCTTGAGACGTCTGGGGCTCTTGGTTTGACGATGGCTTTTTCATTTATTTTATTACAATTGCTTTTATACATTTGTATTTGTATAAGCATAAAAAGTATTTGCATCACGCCTAAACAATAGGTATAAAATAATGCCCAGTCTTTTTTTATCCAAACGTGTATAATGTAGAAAAAATAACCAATAAATCGCATAAACATGGACACGTTTGAAACACCTTTTACTGTTTTGCTTCGGTATACATGTACAATTTGTGGAATGTTATATAGGAGAGTTAAAATTCCGCCTATCCATCCGAAAATGTCTTCTTCAGAAGTTTGTCCTAACATAAAAGTTCTATACTAAATCTAATAAGTTATAGTATTAATATTTTATTTTATACATTTCTTTTGGGTTCACTAATGGCTCTTTTGCCTCTGAATTATCTGATGCAAAATATTGTATTCTTTTCAAATTCATAGTACCTATAAAAAATTCTTTAATGAGTTGTCTGGCTAATATTGGCCATATTTGTGTATTAATGACTAAAACGTCTATTATTAATCTTATTTGCATGAAAAAGAATACAAATTGCATGTGCCAAAACAATCTGCTAATGTCTACTTTACCGTCTTTGTCTTTATAATCATCGTACATCCCACCGGTATTTTCTATTTTATCACCTACGTAAACGTGATAATAATACATATGGATATTGTCAAAATGTACTACATCTACTAGACCTAACAATAATGTGATTCCAAACCATGTGCTATATTCTGGCCATGTATCCAATTGCCATCCGCCAAAATACACATCGTCGCCAGGACCAAAACGGGTATAGCTCGAATCACCATCTGATAATATAGCCAGCGCCAATATAGCCAGTCCAGAAACAGATGCTAGTGTGACGAACCAATCAATGAAGACCTTCTTATTAGCAGGCCCCCATAAATTCCATATGTTTAATCCTAATGGTATCTGTAACAGACAGAGCACTATTATAACTGCCGAAGACCATATATATTCTTCTGTGCTACAAGAACCTTGTACACATGTCATGATATGACAAGCACCTGCTCTTATATAGTAGAATGTTACCAGAATATTCTACCTGTCAAATGTCGCTATAATTAAAGTAAATCATTTTAAACGAATGTCTGAGTTAGCTCAAAACCAATTAATTTTTCAAGAATACAATAAACGTTTAGGCGGTCCTGAATCACCAATCGATATGAATCAATTAAAACAAGCAGCAACGGATGAGAAAACGAAACAAGCAGCATTGGGCATGGTATTTGATGTAGAAAGCTCTACATATGTGCCATCGTCAGTAGCCGTGTCAAATGTACAAGACATGGTAACGGATACACCTACACCGCCGTTAAAACGTAAAATTGATTGTGTAGAATCAAATGTTGGCCCTTCATTAGAATCTATTAATATGAAACGAGTCATATATGAAGTATATACGAATAATTCGATTACAGATAAGTTTTCTCCAAATACAATGAGAATATGCTATTTAGGCAAAGAGTCATGGGACACAGCAAAAGAAGCTAGAGACGTTGCAGATATAATACGCAATAAAGGTATGGAAGATGTTTTCGTGGTAAAATGTGAACGTACGTTGTTAAAAAACCGCAAGAGGGCGAGAAAAAAACCATCGCCGAGAACAAAAAAGGTTAAAAAAGATAAATATAAAAGTTTAGATGAAATAAATCCACCAAAAGAATGGTATGGCAGTTTTAAACCGTTACATGGGTCACTAAAGGCCAAGGGTAAACAGAGTACATGGTGGGTATCTAGTATGTTACAATTGGATGGTAGTGATTTTAAAGAGCAAATACGTTCAGCTGCTACAATGATTCGTCGTGTTCCAGCAGAGACAGTAGTAGGCTGGACGAAAACTGCTGCAAATTTAGATGATGAAATGAATTGTTGGAAATTACATGTAGATGACGACAATGATAAAAACAAAATACGTCAAATGACTTATCGTATACGTCAAAGCATCAAATCCGCTGATAAGATGCTCGCCTCTCACGTCTCCGATGGCGCTTCACTCGCCAACGCATAACTGGCTCATAACCATCTAGTAATGATTCTATGTACAAATTAGGTAGTCTAGTCCACCATGAAGCTCTACAGAGAGGGCAGGTGGTCATATCGTATCGTTGCATTTGTCTGTGGCATTTTCTACACCATTGGTGATTGCATGGAGCATAAAACCATTTTTTAGAATCTTGTAAACAGATACAACATTCCATAACAATTGTTTATGAGTCATATTTATAATTTAAAAATATATAATAATGATTATCTTAAAACTTCTTTATAGTTAACTGTCACAATTTAGATTTTCTAGAGCTTCTATTACTGTACTAATCAAGTCTATTCATTAAATTTTGCATTCCAGTTTGTGATGCAAATGTTGTTGCACTAATCCCTCCACCATGAAGACATAAAATTTTCTTCTTGGAGAATGTTTGATGAATCAACAAAAATAAAATAAATATGAATTTCATATTTGTCACATAAAAATTACTATATATAATACTTTTTTTTTTATAAAATGTTTTTACAAATGTCACGACGTCTTTTGAACGGAAATCGTTTTCCGTTGTTTTATACGAATATGGAATTACAAAATAAAAATCAACTACCTAAGCATATAGATACTAAATATTTAGTATCTTTAAGTAAAAAAGAAGAAAGTAAAGATAGTGAAGAATGGAAATCGACAAGAGGCGATGGTTCTTCGATATATGATTGTGAAAATGAATTATGGACATACGATAGAGAAGACTAGTATATAAATAATATAATTATTATGAATGTCGTTGAAAAAAATATTAGATAAAATAAAACCTTCTGATAAAGATGGGTCAACCTCTTTATCAATGGATGAATATAATGAGTTAATAAAAGCAATTGAAAAAAATAACAAAACGCCAAAATATAGATTTTACAAAGCTTTTTATAAAAATTTTAAACATGCGGTATTGATGCCAAAATTTGAAACGACTATGAAGAAGAAACATACACACAAACACGGTCATCACCATCACGGTCATAATTATGAGACTAGTAGTTCAGACGATAGTTGTTGTACATCTTCCTCTTCTTCCTCGTCTGATTCAGACTCTGGTTGATTTCTATTTGTATATAGGAAGAAGCTCTAGAAAAACAATAAGCTGATGTGAACATTAGTATATGCCATTGTGAGTGTAAAACATTTTCATATTTTGTATTCATTCTTTTTGATATATATCCATATATTCCACTAGCTGTTCCTAAAATAAAAAATACAGTGAAATATGGCTTGTTTTTATTTCCTATATGTTTCTCATTATCACATATATATATTAAACCAAAAACAATTGCTGCAATTATCGAAAAAAATGGTATGACATCTTGTAATCTCATTGTCATGCTGTTTATTTTAATAATGGTAGGACTATCATCATAATATATGTATATCAATATAGCGGTAATAATTGATATGACAACGTTTAAAAGTAGTTTGGTGGATAATTTGCAATTAAACGTGGTAGTGTTGTTGGAATGTCCGGTGAAAAAAAGACAATGTTTATCTTCTGGTATGAATAATGACCATCTATCAGGCCACCAAGTAAATGCATATGCTACTATGATGGTTGTTGCAAATATATTGTCCCACTTTCCTGGTTCTTCACCGGGTATTAGGAATCCAGACCATTGTATGTGTGCCCAAAACGATGTTATCATGGATGCAATTAATAAGCTTTTGAGCCATATACCATCGGCAATGATAATGGGGAAAATGGCCCAAAAATTAGTAAGTATAACAATATTTTTGGATACTGATTCGATTTGATTATCTTTCCATTGTAAGATAGAATAATTTAAAAAAAACAATATGGACACTGTTGCAATGAAAACTATTATATCTAGTGTATAAGCATGTATTATGTTGGTTTTATTGATAAATATTTTTGTCATATATTTTATCAAAGCTCAGTATTTATAGGATTAGATGTTTATTATAATGGCACCTCCAACAACATTTATTGGAAACGTTTTACCACCCACAGGTCATAAACCTGAAGGTGATTCTACATTTGATTTTACAACGAACGAATCTATAAACATGGATTTGACAGGTGTGCCATTGCGTATTGAACATGCTGATTCACTACCTATTGGAAAGGTTACTAAGCAATGGACTACACCAAATGGTGAAAAATGGATCATGGGTCAAATTGATAACCAGAAAGGATTGGCTTCTCATTATGCAAATCATGCCATAAAACCGGATTCAAGAGGCCATACACTTTATAAAGGTCTTTCGTTGCAACATGTGCATCAACAATGGGCTGACGGTACTACAAATAAACGGCCCGTTGAAATTTCAATATGTACTGAACCTAGACGACCAGATTGTTATATTAGAGCTGTTAGCGAAACAAAAAAAAATGAGTATATAGCACACAAAGCAAGTGATAAATACAGTAAGATGTCTGAACAATCAAACACACAAGTAACTGAACAAACTCCAAATGAACCATCCCAGTCTGTTAATGAAGCAGTAGGTGTACCAATTGAAAATGTCAAAGAAACTCCTGTATCACATGAAGAGCAAGCAGCTCGTAGTGTTGCAAACAGCCAGGAAGAGTTAATGAAAATGTTTTTAGACCAAGACGCCAAGAATTCTGAAATGACAGTACAATTAAAAAAGATACAAGAAGAAAAAGAAGCATTGGAGAAAAAATGGGCAGAACGTGAAGCAAATGAACAAATTCAAACCAAATCCAAAGCTGAAGCATTGTCAAAAGCATTGGTAGAACAGTGGCAATCCCAACTTGGTCCAGGTGAAATGACTGATGAAAACAAAAAAGCTATTTTTGCTTTAGCACATAACCATCCACAAGCATCTATGCAAATGATGGAAATAGCTCATAAAGCATCCATAAAACATCGCAATACACGTTCAGCACTTTTAGAATCTGAATCGTTGTCCAAAAAAAGAGTACTAGAGCAACAAGTAGTTGATACTATTATGAAAAAACGACGTACTATGGACGCACCCGTAGAAGTGACTCAAGCAGCGTCTATTAAAAAACGTGCACCAGTCCAAAATGCATACAATCCGTTTGCTGTAAACCAAAAAATTGCAAACCAAACCAAAGCAACGTTTGGTGAAAGTAATTCTATGTTATTCGGTGCATTAAAAGGAATGAGTCAAGGTAATGCTAGGTCAATGATGGACAGTATTGCTAAATATCGTAATGGTAGTTTATAAAAAAATTAATTTAATTATATGTTTTTAACCTTAATAACGTGCGCATACTCTGTAATTTCACATTCTATACTTTTTAATAAAATTTGTATGTCCCTGTTAAAATTTTCACATGTATCACTTTTTAACAGCCTTCTTTTATTTTCATGTGAAACGATTAAGGTGTATTCTGGTTTATTTTCGTCGAAATCGATTTCCATTATTATTTCTTGACTATCCAATTCGAATATGCATCTGTCTCCAATGAAATAGCATTCAGCATCGTCATCGTCATATGAAACAATACTGGGCATATCGTATCGGAAAAAATATTTCACCAATGTATCAAAAACATCTGTATTGTTTATAATGTCACCTATGTTTTCCAAATTTATTTTTTCTACATCCTCCTCCTCCTCCAACACTGAAGAACCTCTTAAATCTTTTGAATCACACAAGGTACACAAAAGAAATAAAAAAACAATATACTTTCGCATTTACATTTGAGATAACTGTTAAATACTATATTTTTAATCAAAAAGGATTTAATAAGTTGGTGTATATTAATGATCGTACTACAATAAATGAGTGCTTTATTAGAAAATAGCGTTTACGTTTACAAAGCAAAAATAGATAAAAATACATGTTCCTTTTTCAAACCGATGGGCAAATACAACGATATGGACCATACACACATGGTTCGTGTAAGAATGAGGGTTTGGAATGAAGTTATAAACTGTGTTCGTTATCAGTGCACATTAGACTGGTATATAGATAGATACATGGTTGCAGAAGACGATGAAGATTCTGAATCAGAAGCATTAAAAAATCAAGAGTCATTGATATTGAGAATATTATGTAGAGCAGCACCGTCTGTAAAAACATTTAATAAAGAACATTTTATAGGAGACGTCAACCAACAATATCAGAATTCCAAAGTTATAAATCTTGTAAAAGACAACTATTCTAAATAGCTTCAACCACGCGGTCTTTGTTTGTTTTGTTTTTTCGAATAATTCTACTAGAACAATTATCACATTCTATTTCAACATCATTGTGACTGTCAATATTTATTGGCATCATACAATCAAAACAAGAATATGAAAAAATATTTTTTTCATTTTTATTGTTTATTACAGTATGAATTTTACGTCGTTGACGTTTTTTCGTTGTAACAGGTGCAGAATGAGGTCGTTGTAATGCATAGGACTTATTCATCATAAAAAAATAAATTTATATGTATTTAATTATTAGATTATGTTTTAATTATTCGATAAAAACCATGAATATAAAATTACTATTCTTAGCAGCCAAAAGAAGGACCTAAATCTTGCCATGTTTATTAATGATTGTTGTGTAGCAACGGACGCATAATCTGACAAATGAATTTGATAATACCAACAAAACACACATGATACCCAACCAAACATCAATACTACAATAGAAGAAACCCATAGATTGTCTTTCAAATTAAACCATGCTGTAATAAATTCAGTCAATAGAGGTATCACATAAAATTGTGCAGTTATTCTCATATTCTCGGTCCAATAATTATCGTCCATAAAAGGAAAATGTACGATACCTTGTAATAAAAAGGCAGAAGCATTGAAACAACAGGTTAAAAAATTCAACAAATAGACCCAATACATTATTAGAATATTCTAATACTTAAATACCATATATTAATCTATAAATGTTCGTCAGTTTAAAAGAACAAAATACCGATGCGGTAGAACAAGGCACAGATGCGTGGTTTAAAAAACGTAAACATAAAATGACAGGTTCCAAACCATCTTCTATCATGTTCGAATGCAAAGACGAAGCCTCTTATATAAAAATGTGGGACAAAGTATTTGGGGAAGCACCCCCTGAAAAATTCGACGAAAGACAACAAGCCGCAGTAGACTGGGGCTCAAAGATGGAAGACCTTGCTTGTGAACAATTCTACAAAACCATGCCAGGCACCATCGTATACGAAACGTCCATCATCGACCATCCCACCTACGATTGGATAGCCGCGTCGCCTGATGGATACATTGTACGCATAGAAACCAATGAAGACGGTTTCGCCAAAAGACCTTTCAACGTTATTGAACGTGGTGCGTTTGAAATAAAATGTCCAGGTTCACACCTAAGAGACAATGAAGGTAAACCAATGCCATTGGCAATGGCCAAAAATCTAATGAAAAAGAAAAATCCTCCATATTATTACATCACACAAGTACATTTCGAAATGATTGCCCTTGGTACACCAATTACTTACTTCTATATGTGGACCCCATGGTATTCTAAAGTTTGGAAAATACATTTTGACCACTCGTACTGGGAAGAAACCATGGCCGTTTTGTCAGCATTTAAACAAAAAGAAATACCATGGAATGTATTAGAATCTAAAATAAACGCATGGAAAAATACATCACAAGCCATCGCGCGCCAATATACACCCATACACGAATGGAAACATGCACCCTCTGAAGATTCATTTGTAGAGAAAAAAAATGAAATCGTACAAACGTTTAAAAACATGCCTGAAACCAAATTAATAACACATTCATGGTATTCAGAAGAAGAAAAGAACATTCTCAAAACATTATTTCCTAAAATGCACGAATAAGTTAATAAAATACTATATAAGAAATATCGTATATAATATATTTAAACATGGCTAGTTTAACTCTAAACGTTTTAAAACTTGCAAATAACACTACTATTTGGATAAAACCAGCCGATAATAAACATTTCGTAAACGTATTACCAATGTCTGTGTTCAAGGAAGGAGATTTAATTAATTATACATTGCCGGACCGTGCATGTGTAGATGGTGCATATGCGGGCGAAATTGTTGCAATAGAAGGTAACACGCTTCAAGTCCATTATTTATATCGTACTGAATTATACCAAAAGAAATTATGGCGATTTAATGAGACAGAAACACATGTAGTAATGCCTGGATATATAATACGACATGTGGGTACAACAGATACTAGTCTTACAAAAGAGATGGTACGTAAAATGTGGGATGCTATGGGATATGTAGTAGGTTTACATGATTTCTGTTTAAAACAGGATGAAAACCATGTTGTACTTGATATGACACCGGGTGATTCGGATGGTGAAGAAGAGGAAGAAATAGCAGATGAAATGAAAGATTTTATTGTGCCAGACAGTGAGGGTGAAGCGTTTTGTCACCCAGACATGTCAACGTTGACAAAAGAACAGCAACAATGGGTAAATGAAACCCATCGTGCAGTGAAAGATTGGGAAAATTGGCAACCAGAAGATGAAGAACAGAAAAAAATTAAAAGTTTTGTAGACAATATGACTGCTAAATATAGCGTTAAAGAAGACGAACGTCAATTTTTAAGTGGTAAACCATCGCTTGATTTATCATCGCCTCCGGTTTTAGGAGATAAATAACCCACAACCTTATTCCCATTAGAATCTACAGATTCTATCATTAAAAGTTTCGAGTTTAAAATACTAAATTTTATATTTTCTCCATACGAAGTGTTTTTTGGCATACATTCTAATATTCTACATAGTATATTGGGACATATAGTAGTGTTAGCGTCACCATATTTCCACGATAATCGTTTATGTTTATGTGTCCAAACTAATGATTCGTTCTCGTCATATCCCAACCATAAAACTTCATTGTTATTATTATAAAAGGATATGTTAATAGAGGACATATTTTTCGATACATTGGATACTAAATGTAAATCTCTCCAATCAAACGTTCCTTCACCAGCTGTAGTTGTATCATCTAATGTCCATGACATATCGGTATCCAATTCAATATTTTCAATTTCATACACAAAACCATGGTCAAAATATATACCTGCTGACTTCAATTCCAAAACCTTTGTTTCTACATTCACAACAATATTAAATTTTGGTATAATTTTATAGTATCCAGCCACCATGCAAAAAAACAATGGTTCGACTTTCCATGTGTGCAAATCGCGCAACGAATTGGAAGGACCGGCAGAAGGTTTCCAAAGCTTATCTACCATACCCATTTCATCGAAAACTGTTATTAAACGCATATCGCCGTTTTCAAAAACCATATATTGCGTTTCAGTCGGATCCAAATTGTTGTAAAGCCAATCAGAGTTTATATTAATAGTTATAGTCGAAGACATTTTACATATTGATTGAACCACTTATACTCAAAATACAGTATATAATTAATCCATATAATATAAAACATATATGGTAGATACGTACCATAAAATCAAACAAAAAATGTGTGGCATTACCCTCGGTATGGAATATTCGAGCAAAACGGGAAAAACATTGCTAACGTTGAACGAACTTAATATCCTAAAAGAAAGATTGGATTTGTTTAAAAGACGTCAACAGTGGATGAAAGACACGATGGAACCATTGATGGCAACTTTAAACTTCATAATGAACGAAGTCAACGGTTTAGGCACTATAGATGTTTTGAATGCTACAAATGCACAAAAATATTTTAATGAATTATCGGATGCATTACAAAATATTAAAAAAGAAATAGCAAACATTTCTACCTATGAAGTATGGACAGGAAAAACGTTTTCAAATGGCTATACCGAAAAAGATATATTAACGAATACATATTTTAACTTAAAAGTGAAACCAATTGTAGACGCAGCTGATACATCAAGTGTTTATTCAATAAAAGTGTTGGAACTGGAAGAAAGATATAGATTTCTTTTACGCAAACAAATAGCCATTAGCGAATACACACGTTTACGTACATATTTGACGGCAAACGAAATACAAGTGAAAATCCAAAGTATTGTCTCTGTTTCGGATGTTCAAGCGTTAGAAACTGATAATGCTGCAAGACAACAAAAATTGGCCCAATATAAAACTAAATTGGGAATTGATGGCACAGATAAAACGGATGCAGAATTGGATACAGCATTAGCGCCACCTTTAACAGGAGGAACTGGGGCAGTACCGCTGCCTCCTCCACAAGTCATTGAAAAACCAGACGAAGAATTCGTAGAAGAGAAGACTGTCGAAGAAAAAGTTGAAGAAATGTCATTAGAACAAGATACAGATGATGAAGATATAAAAACATTTAAATTTACTCCTACATTATAATTTTTTTTTAAAATTGACCTCTTAATTGTACACGTTTACCCATGTTCATATCGCCCATGCCGAAACTTCCTGCTGATTCTTTCTTACCTCCACACATACCTGGAAGAATTTCAGTTGCCAATGGAATAGCAATGTCCATATCGGATGATTTTTCTACTGCCATAAACATTCCCAATGCTTTAATTGCTGCCGAAATAACTGTAATCCACCAGAATACAACGAAAGCGGTGTAGAAACGGTTACCTTGTGCTTCGAATTTGAACGCATCTTTGTCTGACGACAATTTGATGAAGTCCAACGCTGTTTGTGAGGTTGCATATGGCGATCCTGTAACGTCATAACATTCTTTTTGGATTAATTCTTGTGCATCTATTGCCATTCTACCGAATACAATGATCAAAATTTCATGTATCAATAAAACAACCCATATGCTGTATGCTTCATGGTCATTGTGGAAACGTCCATCTTCTTCATCAATATCTACATTGTTTTTCTTTGCACATAATACGGCTTTAAAGATACCAATGTCGGTCATTTTATCACATACGATTGTAAGTCCACTAATGTATCCATATTCCAAACGGAACATGATGTTAATTAAACTTAGGCATCCCAATACGGAAACAACAAGGAACATGATGAAAGCTAATTCTACGTTATGACCTGCATCTGCCAATTTTTCCACTACAGATTGTGTTTCGCCAGGGTCAGTTGCGTCTCTGAATCCAGTTTGTTTACAGATTTCTGGTACTCTGGTTTGTAAGCATTTGTCGTTTGGTCCATTACGGTCTTTCAAGGTACCATCGTCATTTCTTGCGTTAGAGCATTCGTTGATGTCGGTTCCTGCTGTTTCACGACATTTGTTAGTAGTGCCGGCGACCCATACACACAAATTTGCCTCGTCCAAATCTCTACATTTGGGGGTAGAGTCTTTATCCCAAACACACTCAGGTGCTGCGTTACATGAATCCTCATCGGTAGCGTGTGTAGCACAATTTCCTGTTGGTGCCGTTGTTTTTGCAGTTAAAAGAGCGAAATTTTTTGGTAGTAAACCCTCTTTAATCAACTTGGTTGTATCTTTGTATCCTCTTGTAGTAATTTGAGCTTCACAAGTGGTTTGTGATTCTGTCAGTTCACCAACTGGAAAATCACATGGGTCACTGTGGAATGGATAGTTGCGCACATAAATGGCGCCTAGAATACCCGTAGTTGCGATGGATAGACCACCGACTAAAAATGCGAGCATGATTATTTTTTTAGTAATTCCTGATAAATTTCCTTGTGCCATAGTTAAGTATGGGTTATATAAAATCATTTATATACTGGTATTTTATGTAAATGTGCAGAGTCAACGAAACGTTTCTTCTAAAATGTATCTATATAAAATACATAAAAAATAGAAATGACTGATGTGTGTGATGCTAAAATATTCGACACGCGATTAAGTTTGCCCAGAATTGGTCTATGTGAAGAAACATTGCCCATACTTATCATATGTATTGTGACCACTATTGTTATACAAGGAGTACGGCATTATCTATGGGACCTCACGTCTGTTAAAAAATGGGAAATACTAAACATTGAAAGTGAGAAACGTACGTTCAAACAAGTAAGTCAAATTATGTTAATACAATTAGGAAAAACAATATCGTGGGTGTTTAATATCCTATTGATAGTAAATGCCAACATATACGTAATTATAGCACACATGGTTGCTGATATAGTATTTAGTGGAATATTTATTAAATATACGGCGAAAAGCAACGTTCGTAAAGTCGAAGCATTGACTACAGAGGATAATAAAAAAAATAAAATTAAATTTTAAACTTTTTGATTGATGAGTATCACTCACAAATTCGTCTGCATAATATAGAATTTTTATTGGAATCAACAAACACAGGCGAATGACCATGAACAAGATTTATCAGTACAAATAAAATCAAAATTCGCATTATATTATATTTATATGTATTATTTATATATAATTTTTATATCAGCATCTTCCAACACAGCAGCACATTTTGACACACTCTTTTTACCATGCTCATACAACACATCTGTATTCGGTGTTGGTAAAAACCAACCTATTGGTGTATAAGAACCGAAAAAACGATAAAAGGAACCATATCTACCATTCTCAACGCCTTTTGCATTGTCCACGTTGTTTAACCCTGACGTCAAATTTCGTAATTGACCAACTAAAATGGCCAATGAAAACATACCGAATAAAAAACTACCTACTACTATAACGATTGTTTCGTGGTCGTGCCAGTAAAGCCATGTACAAGACATTCGATGGCCGCGGGTGCAATTGTATAGATATGTCAAAATATAACATAGACAATACACACAAGTACAGAAGGTCCAGAATAAAAATTGTATGAAATAACGAAGGTTTAATAAGCCAATACCATTATTTGCCCAGAAACAAAAATGGTCATAATCCAATACTACAGCATTCAAAACGTGCGAATAATGAGCATGAGGTGGTTGAAGGATACCACCCCGTCGTATAGGAGCATATTTTTCCATTAACAAACTCTGTTTTTCTGTTGGTTCTTTGATACATTCAGCACGCGTGCTTATACATCCAGGAGAACGTAACGTTACATTTAGTAAACATACTAAAGCAATCAAAGGTAAAACATACAAATCATCAGTATCATATAAAAATATTGTCACATATAACAAGCAAGATAAGCTTATTAGCAAGCATAAAGAGCCCGTAAAAGATTTAACATACCACATTTATTACAGAAATATCAATGTTATATATTAAATATTTTAGTAACATAAATCCGCTACTATAAATATTAATAAAACAACATTATAGTATGAGTCTATTAGGAAAAAGACAAAACGATGGAAATAAAAAAGGTGGTGAAAAACGTTGTAGAAACGATGACCACGTGTATCACACACAGAGAAAAGTATACACAGAAGAAGATATGAATCGTTTAAGAGCTCAAATGAATCATAATTTTTATGTCATTATAAAACAAAAAAATGACGATATAGAACGTTTACAACACACCATGGCCCCAAACCATCTTCGCATGCGAATACGAGATTTAGAAAACGAATTACGTGAAGCCAAAAAATTAAACAAACAATTCGCAAATCAAATGCAATTAATAACCAGAATTATTCAAGAAATAGATAGAGAAAATGGTTTACACATACAACAAGCAATACAAATTAGACTTAATAACGTTTAATAGTAACTTTATATTCAGGACGTACCTTTAACTCGCCCACCCATCCATCTTGCTCAATACATATCGAAACCTTCTCGTCTTCATTTGCCAATATACGTTTACGAGCTTCCAATATAATATCCACACTACCAGGTAATAAAGCATTCATATCCAACGATTGATTGGTATCATTTGCCGTATGCGTAGACATAGTACTGCCCATTTTTTTTCGCTGTAATTCCTTTTGTTGTTGAGTGTAATCTTTAAATCCTTTTAAAAAACTATTGTCTTTATCGTATATTTTTTTTAATTCACGTACAAAATCTTCAAACTCTGTCTTTGGTGGATAAAAAGGGTTTGATACATCTTTTTTTTGTATAGCACCTAAAGAATATACAGGTATGTCAGCTTCGTTTTCATATTCAGAATATGGTGAATACATTGTATTGTTCATTTTAATTATTTTATGGAGACATTTAACATATAGAATATTCTTATAACATTTTATATTGAAAACTTTTTTTTTGGTTAAACATAGTTGCTCTCAAAAACCGTTGTGAAGTATCCTTAAAAATATTAAAAACACCTAAAAAATATTTTATTATCATGACCACAACGATTTTTAGCGAGTGCCTGTACATCGCATTTTCATTTGTGTTTTTTGCATAGATATCGGACATAAAATAACAATATACCTTAATTATAATGCTATTCCTATGATATAATGGTATTTTTATGCTATTTTTCATAATGGTATATATATATAAATTTTTCACTCTCTTTAACCCCCTTTTAAGCTACGGAAGTATTGTATCAGTATACTAGTATTCGCTATATGTAAAACAACAATGAATATGGTAGATTAAAGAAATGTTCGTCCGAATGCTTGATAATTGATATGATACTGACTGTAGCTTAAGTAGTAGCTTGATAGCTTTGTATAGGTTTGATTCCTGTATACTACACTGTGTTATTTGCTTGAATTTGTTTTGATTAAGGTTGTTAGGGCTAGGCCACCATAGAATACAATAGGGGGTTTCTTAGCTGTATGGCTATGGTAAATCAGAGCATTTTGAAGCAGTCTCACAATTTTTTTGCACAATAGCATAGATATCGGACATAAAATAACAATATACCTTAATTATGTATTTTTTGTATTGAAAATATTATTAACATTAAAATAGCATAGATATCGGTTCTAATTGGTATGTAATTGAATATATAATGACATGACTCCAATAGCACCTATGAATATTGTAACAAGTAGTACACCTATTATAGCCATATTAATAATATACGCAACATTTATATAGTTTGAATAAATGTTAAATATACATAGATATCGGTCCAAAATAACAATATATAAATAAATAAAAGAATACCTATATGCCAAAATACTTTAATCGAAAAAATACATACAAGATAACATACAACGCAACTATAAGACCAAATCTAGATAAAAGCAAGTTTACAACGAAAAAGTGTTCTTGTAATAATTGTAAAATAACATTTACAGCGACATACGCAAAACGATATTAAGATCATACTATGAGTAAAGAAAACGTCCAAAAAAATACTAATAAAAAATCAGCGCCAGAAAGAAGTAAAGAGGCAGTAGATCTGACCCTCAGTAGAATAAATAATATCGATTCACAAAAAGAATTCTTAACAAAATTATGTCGTAGTATGATGAAAGACGAGTTGCCACAGACATTACAAGATGCAATTGTGAATGATGTAGATATACATTTTTACGATAAAAATAAAAGTGTACGACTTGCGTTTCAACAAGGTACTCAAGTATCTGTGTTATCGGATGCTGTAGTGTCTAATTTTGAATATGCTATGAAGCATTTAGTACCTCATTATGAACGTGTTCTCTTTCTACATGCAAAGATTGATAAAATGAATTGTGTGTACTCTATTGTGTGGAAAGAATATAGTAAAACGATTATGTATGAAATTATGATAGACCATAGTAGTGGCTTTCATAAGCAAGTTCCGTATCAATTGTATAAATCAATTCATCCATTAGAAGAGATAAAGAAAATAGACTTAACACAAACTTCTACCATCGAGAAAATTGGATGGTTGTCCGAAACCCAAGTGTTGGAATCCTGCAAACGGAAAATGCAACCGTTATTATTGAACACACCGTTTTCAACGCATTTAATCACAAATGGACAAGTATTTTTTCATAAAAATAAAAAAAGCGATGCCATAGGAAAATCAAAAAAATGTTTTTTAAATGTTTGTGATGGAGTGTCAAAGGGAATGACTATTTATATTGGCGCGATTATTAGACAAACGGCTTTGCCACACGCATGGCTTGTAAATGAAGATTTTAAAGTCTTAGAATTAACACCACGCAATGAAGGATTGCAAGTATATTTTGGTGTTCCTGTGAATAAGAAAGAGTACAAACGTCTTTTTAAAAAGTCTGAAAACATGCTTGATGTATATATGTTAAAAGATTTTACATAATAGTATTTTAAATTGCAACATTTTTATATTTTTTCTTGTATTTTCTCAACGCTTTTTCTACCATTGCCCTACCAAACCCTTCTTCACGAAATTTCAATGTTCCATATTTTTCTTTTACACGGTCCAAATATGCTTCTACATATTCACGCTGTGAAGGAACTTCTTGTGAAACTTCTTGTGAAACTTCTTGTGAAACGTCTAGCATGGAACGTACCGAACGCAATCGACGCCTAGTTGTCCTAGTAGGTTGTTCCTCCTCTTCTTCTGAATTGTATTCGTCTTCATCTTTAGAAGAATGCAAATACCATCGCACAGTTTCTAAATTCGCATGACCCAAAAAATCTTGTACTTTAACAATATCGCCTCGTTTGGCAATGTGCATGGCACCTGCATGACGTAATGAATGCGGATGTATTACACATACAACATCTCCATTACTATTCTTTTCAATACCTATATCACATTCAATACCGATTGTTTTTAACCATCTTGATAATGTTTTTCGGGCAGTCAAAGAACCAACACGTTTACCAGGAAATAAATATTCATGTGGCTGCATATTTCTCACACATTCTAACCAACCATCAGGCAACAAATGAAAATCTTTTGGTTGAAGCCAACGAACGAATTCTTGTTCACCTTTGTCTATATATGTAAACCGTATGCCTTTTGTATACATTTTATTGTCATCGAAATGCAAAGCTTTGCGTTGTAAACTAAGAAATGCAGTAACTCGAATACCAAAACGAAAACCAAGTACTAGAAATACAATCAATGGCTCTTTTATTTTTTTCCAAGATTTTGATTTGTTTATTAATTCTATCCATTCTTTTCTTGTAATAACATATTCATTATCTTTTTCCAAATTCGATGCACATTTCACTGTTTTAAGTTTCAAACCAAAATTTTCTTTCGTAATTTTCTCATCAAATAACCATGTTAGAAATGATTTCCAAGCCGATACGAATGTGCGTTTTGAATTCTGCGATAATTCTTTAGCACTAAGATAATGTTTGAATTCGAAAGCCATTGTTTTTGTTAATTGCGCTGGTACTGCTATTACACCATCTTTACGGGTTTTATTCCATCGTTTAAAATGAATACCTGCAAATTTATATGCTTTCCTGGTCTGTTTTGAATTGTGTTCCATTGCCCATGTATCGATTGCAGCATCCCATTCCATTACTTTATCAAACGCCGATGCTAAATTGTTTTTTACCGTATTATTAGATATCGGACTTTCTATTGAACCATTTTTACCTATCGGACTTGCTATCGGACCATTTTTACCTATCGGACTTGCTATCGGACCATTTTCCTCATATCGGACATTAAGATCCTTTTTTGTCCGATAGTTGTTGCTAACTGGACTATATTTGCCATTCATATCGGACAAAACATTTTCATATCGGACATTCATATCGGGCATTTTTTTCATATCGGACATTTTCGCTGTCTTCATATCGGACATAATCTCAGGTAAGTCCATCGTTCGTAAATGTTTTTTTGACGTTTTCAACGTTGTAAACGCTTTACCATAACGTGCTATAGTATCCAGACCTATAGTACTTCCACTGTCACAAAGATCGTAAGACATATTATTTTCATCGTTTTCACTATCTCTGTTTATATCGTAATAGTCGCCTTGATGGTCTGCTGGATGCAACGTATGGTCATGTGTATTCTCCCAACGACGTTTTGCACTTGCCGTGACCGATTTGAAACTGTCTTCACTGTTAAAACTTTCGTCTTCACTTAGATCTTCTTCGTCACTAGAAATAACGTTAGGTTTTTTAGTAGTATTCAAGATCGAAGTATTAGGTTTTTTACCTTTAGATTTTTTAATCTGTGCCAATAACGACGACATGCTTCGTTTTTTTTTATGCTTTAATTAATTTGGTTTACAATAATTTACTATCGTTTACAATGATTTGTTCAAGTTATATATTTTGTTTCTTTTATTTGTATGTGAGATCCTACTATATTTCTATTCATATATCTATATTTATGTTTATATATGTATTATTGTTTTATATTATTTTACATATTCCCGCCAAACCCTAATATCAACACAATGCTATACACGTGCTAATTTTTAACGACGAAACTGTATTTGGTTTAGCATGTAAATACTATTGTTGTTGTATTACCGTGCTAATTTATATTTTGTCCGATATCTATGTTATTTTAGAATTACAATGGTATTTCATGCTAATTATAAAATTAGCAGGTGTATATTATTGTGATGTTATTTTCATGTTAATAAATATATTTTATGTATGTCCGATATCTATGTGCTTACAGTATATAAACTATTATATATATTTAATAATGTCTCGTGGAAGATTACCACCACATGTTGATAAATTTCTTGATGATTTTTGGCCAGGTAACAATACACAAGGTCAATCTAGTAGCGAGGATGAACAAACACAAAAACAATCAAGTGATGAAGATGAAACACAACGTCAATATAGTAGTGAAGAGGAGCAAACGCCTAAACATACACCTTCTAGAAAAGAATCAGTAACACCGTCGCCGTCTAAAAATCATGTTTCGCCTGTTAAACGTTATTGGGAAAGACAAAAATGGTTAAAAAGACAAAAATGGTTAAAAAGACAAAAATGGTTAAAAAAACATCATGATACAGCCATGGAAAAAAATCTAAATAGCAAACAACGTTCGCCATCGCCATCACCACCACGTGATGTACAAAATTTATTAAAAAAACCTGTGGAAGGACTTGGTAGTGGTAAAGGATGGAAGAATGCAATGGAAAGAGCTAAAGATATTAAAAGACAATATAAAAATGATAAGGACTATGGTAAGGGTTTGGGCTTTGGTCCAGGCGATGAGTCATACAATGAATTAGAATATGAATCGGAAGATTCCGACGAAGATGATGACATGGAAGACCGCAGCAATCCGTTTAGACCTGGTACGGAAAAATATAAAGCTTACGCTGAAGAATTAAGAAGAAGTAGAATGGAAAAAAGAAAAGGAAAAAAGCCTAACTACTCTTATATGGCAATGAGAATGAGAGAACAACAAGCACTTCGCAAAGAACAAAAAGCACTTCGCAGAAAAGAACTAGCAGAAAAAAAACGTTTAGAAGAAGGCATTTTTAATTTACATAGGACAAAAAAATTAAATAACAAGCGCATGCATGACATGAAAAAAAAATTAAAGGATATACAAAAAGATATGAAAAAAGATTTAAAAAAGAAAAAACCACTGAAAGAATCAGACTCACAACATAAAATTAATATTAAATTTTAAGGTTATAATGTAAATATTATAAAACATATATCTTTATATAATATAAAACATAGAGAAGAAAACACAGAATAAAAAAAACAAATCAAAACAAAAAATGAATCTAGAATTAAAAGCGTACAATAAGCATCGATTTAAACAGGAACATTATGAGAATGGCGTTCCTACCAGTTGTATTCCAACATATTGGTCAAATACTAATTTTTGGTACAAGATCAACTGTCAGTTGAGTCCAACACCTAGATTATATAACAAATATATAGGATATGCTGTGTTTTCCAAAACGTTTGACGAACCTATATACGACGCATTTCCATACGAAGCAATGATTATGACAAGATTTACAGAACAGAATACTATCGGTGTTCACAAAATATTGCCACCGTTGCCAACGATACGTGTAAACTCGCCAAATTTGAGTGGAATTTCTATGTTTCATACAAATAGCGAAAACACACTGAGCAACGATCAACAGGCACTATATGATCGTCTTCCCGAAAAAATATGGAGACAAGTGGGAAGAAAAAAAGACGATATACTTTTGCTTATTAAGTTTAGAAAAAAGAAAACACCCGATACGACTTGTCACCGTGACACCGCAACTGGAAATATACATCTATATTACGTAGAATGTGTACTGGGACTACAAAATCTCACATCGTTGAAAAGGGTCAAAAAATGGTGCGAAAAACATCCTGTTGCTTTGGTCCGTGAAGGTGATACCAACGCCGTGTTGATACAAACAAAACCAACTTTTAGAACTATCGAATGGCAAGTGAACACCACGCTGAAAGAAACCATAGATATTATAGATGAATATCGTATTAAATTAAAAAAGCATAATTTACAGAGCGATAACATATGTTACGATAAAATATCTTATGATGAAACCTGTGACATATGCGAGGGCGAATTTGGTGTGGACACAGGTTGCATGACGTGGCATTTGAGTCAAACGAAAAAAGAAATAAATGTAAACATATGTTCCAATTGTTTCAATAAAAACGTTGAGTATAAAGAATCACAAGAGAAAATACATATAAATGCAGGAGAACTAAAGGGTGTATGGAACGTGTTAAAAATAAATTCTTAGGTTTAAAAATTTATTATTACATAGTTTAGACAAAATCTATTCATCGAATACATCGCTCAAATCGAACGAGGCCCTTTCCTCGTCTGATGACACATACACATTGTCCGTTGGTTTCATACGCTTTTGAACAATACCATCGTCGTTAAATAACACATGACTGCGTTGATTTAATGGATAATAATATACGTGCTGAGCGTTCTTTTTAGAAACACGACACTTTCTCATAGTTCCAGTTACATCCGTATAAAAATACGAACCACACTTGATCGTTTCGGCGTGTCTTTTCTTTAAAAAAACTCTTGTATTATGTATACCTTCTTCATTGCTTGACATCGAATGACTATAATATTCATTTGCAATAAACAAAAACTCGTTTAAAATGGTTTTACAACTGTGTATAATGCTTTTATCGTCCTTTACTCTGTCTAAAAATATATTTACAGCTTCAGGATGCGAATCTTTTACCGTACGTAGTAATGTTTCAATATGTTTGGATCTTGATTCATATATCGATACCAACTTTTGAAGAGCTTCGCTGTTGGATATAGGTACGTTTAGATCGATATTCATAGCTGTTAATTCTGACATTTTTTTCACAATGTTTATCGTCATTATACTTTATGAAAAACAGTAAAACATATTATATTCCAAAATAATATATATATATATATATATATATATATATATTGATCGACTGAAACTAAGTGTTCTAGAAGATCTATTTATGAGTTCGAAAAATGGTTGTATACTTCATAGAATATACATTATATTTCTGGCGTCTCCTATAATAAACGCGTGCACGTTTAATAATAAACGCGTGCACGTTTAAGTTTACCAAACTAATGATATACACCTATTAATTATAGTATGGAAATATTATTGTGTAAAACAAGCTTACCAAACCTGTTTTCTCTTGATTGTTATGATATTTCCATGTATTAAAATAAGGTTTATATTTAATTTAACCAATGTTTACATTTAATTTACCCAAAAGATATATGAAAAAAGTCCAACCCGTTGTCAAATATATACATGCGAAAAGATATAAACACTAAAGAATAAAAGTAACAAAAAAAAACAGCATGGCAGGCAAATCACCAAGAAAAGCACCGTATACGAACGGTACAAAAGTATATGTTTTTTACGAAAGTAACAGATGTCAAGAAACTAACAGTGAGTGGTGGCCAGCTACTATCGTCGGATCCGCTGGCGTGGGTAAAAAAATCACCTATACGGTTATGTGGGAAGCGGTAGAAGATACTGACAGAGGAAAAAGAACAGCGGGCGTTCAACACCAATATATCTTTCCATCAAACCATTTAACCTTCTCTGAAGACGGTGCGAAAATGGAGCCAGTTGCTAAAGTGAACTCGGAACGCAAAACACAATCGCTACCAAATCTTCCTTCGTTTGATAATAGCGAGATCCGAAGCAAAAAAAGGTCTAGTTCTACCTATCGGTCGCCAGGACGATCCAAGCGTATTGATGATAATGTTCGAACACAAATGAATATTATTTCTTCTATTCAAGCTCAACAGACGCAAATGCAAATTGTTTTACAAAACATATTGGCATTAGTAGAGCAAAAACCTGGCGCACAAGAAGCACTGATTGGAAATATTTCTAGATTATCTTCTCTATCTGGGTTGTCTTCTCTCGCCTGGTCTGAAAATGGCAGTGTTAGCGGTGGTTCGCCATCGAAAACGATCGGAGTTCAAAATTTCGCTGACAAAGAAGCAGCTTTCGCTGCTAAAGAAGCAGCTTATGCTGCTAAAGGAGCACCGTTTTCAAATGACGGTGTAAAAAGACAAAAAAGCAGCAGTTCTTCAGGTACTTGGAAAACGGCTTCTGATGGTGGGTGGACCCAATCTGATTCAGAGTTTTAATTGAGAAGAAAGATTTCTGAATATTTTTTTTAATATCTTTAATTCGGAAAAAAAAGATTAATTTCTGAATATTTTTTTTAATATGATATAAAATTTTTATTAATTTATTTAATCTTTATATTTTTTATTTTTTTTGTATGTTGGATTTTTATATGCAGCAATGGCATGTTTTACTTCGCTTTCTACCATTTGTCGTTGCTCATACCATTTCGGATGGCTTGATACATCGTCGTCGTATACGACTATCCAGTGGGAATTTTTTTTTTGTGCCACTGTTCCAAAACACCATAACTCTTCCTCGGGTTTGTTGGGATCGACTTCCGCCCATTCAAGGGTTCGTTTACCAATGTATTTCCCTGTTTTACGTCTTTTGTTTTTACGTTTAACAACTGGCTTCTTAACAGCTGATTTCTTTTTCAGTACTGCAGTAGTCGTCGTAGCCACGCTTGAACCATCAGTATTAATATTTACTAAAGCTGAAGTAGTTGTAGTTGTTGTTGTTGTCGGCGTCAAAGAATTAGTACTCGAATTTGGCGTGATAGATTTCTCTTCTTCATCGTCAGAGACCAAATCAACAGTATCTTTTGGTGTGCTATTTGATTTCTTTGCTATCAATTTCCTCTTTGCCCTTACCTTTTTACGTGTCGCATCTTCTTTATCTGCATTTTTTTTTGCTTCTGCATATTCCCGATGACAATAGAATCTTGTACACCATTCTCTCATGGTAAACCATTTCGACACGATATTACCGATATTATCCCCGTTGGACATGACAAAATACGTAATTTTGCGTTTTCCATCTGCTTCACCACTGACTGATTCAACCATTAACGAAAACGATTCGTCTCTGTCTTTTGAGGTAAACAAATCTCTTTCGCCTGGCCATCTTAATCGATTTATTCCATAGCGGTCAAATTCGTCATTTTTGTCGTGAATACTTGCTCCATCTTTGCAAATATCGTCGTCAATGTTTATGGGACTTGATTGGCTGTTAGCACTCTTGGCAGTTTTCGCATTTGGAATTTTCATTTTGCTACTGCTAGAACCTTTAGAACTTTTTCCATCGCTAGAATCTTTAGATTTTTGTCTACTACGATTAATATAGTTTTTGGTTCGTACGTGTGTCCAATATACTTCGTGGCCTGGACGCATATAGAAAATTTGGATTTCATCATCAACACACGTATTATTTAAAAACCGATCTAACCAAAATAATTCATATGTATTCGCTTTCAATTTTTTTTCTTTACCTTTTAATTTATATGCACTAACATAATCTCCTTTTCGAAACTGGTAATAGATATTTGTATTATTACCATTCTTATCACCAGGATTGTGGTATACGATAGCGCCACGAGGTACATCTTTGATCTTGCTTCGAAATACCCCGTTGTCTGCGTTATACTTTACATATTTGAGTTGATCTGCCAATATACCTTTTAGCGTTCTTTTTCTATACGACTTGTCAGCATCTTCATCGGAAGTAAAATAAACGTGCCCTGGTATCAAACACAACGAATAATTTACGTCGTCATGGTTTTTATCTTCAAACAAAACTTCGTAAGCTTTAATTCCATTTAAAAGTTCTTCAAGATCTAGTTCTTCCGTTTGTTGATCTTCGTGTACGTTAGTAAATAACTTCGTTTTTTTATCGTACGATCTGATAGTACCAATAACGATATCCAAACTCTTGGCCTCTATCATATAACGGAAGGTTTTCTTTCCGATATATTGTTGTGCAATTGCTGCTGATAGTTTTTTAGACGACATCTTTGTTAATTATGAGATATTTGTTTCTTTAAATGTTTGATCTATAAACGTTTGTTTGTTATGTATTGTATGTTTCTATTATTATATATGTTTATTCATTATATATAAACGTTTTATTGTATTTAGAGGTCATTAAAATTAGTATGTAAATATCATAGTTTATTTTTTGATCGTTAGGAAAAACGAAATACATTTATATATATTATACATATATTTAGGATATTAATTGTTTTTAAAAGGATAGAAATGTATTAAATATTACAAAAAAATGTTAAAATGCATTTTTATTATCGTTTTAAAAAGTAATTATATCTTTATTTATGATTAAATTAGTTTATTATTACCATATAATTTATAAAAAAGCTATTATTTAAGAAAAATATTTTAATGCCTTTTAAGGCAATAATTCCTCTAATTCAATGTTATTGTCCTTAATTATATAGTTTTGTATATATTTAAGTTTTTTAAATAAGATATAAGCCAAACCTATATATATTCCTATAGTATATATAGATATTAAAATGTTTTCGTATATAGTAAAGGGTATAGGATTCATATCGATAACCATTTCATCATACATGGTACTTATAACCATGCTCGTTGGCGTGTGATATAATAATTTGACAAGCGTATTGCATTCGTCGTATGAAATGAATAGTCCATTGTTTAAGTTTGCATTTAGCGATATGACATAAATAAATGCATTTCTGACTTCTAACCCATATAGCATGCTAATATTATATGTAATGCATCTATACATAAATATGACGAATAGTAACATGAAAAATGTTTCTATGGGCCAGTTATCTGGTTTTAAAATTAGAACGGACCCGATACAAAAACTGATTGAAAAATATATTGATTGTATAAAATTGTGTAATAAGATATACCGCATAAAATCGACGTAGAGAATTTTTTTCAGTTTAACGTCATTTTGAATGATTCGGAGTAAAACTTCTTCTCGTTCTTTGTATTCATGATTGCATGATATTATTATTGTGTAGCTTAATGCCATAATCATTTTGAATTGTAATGTAAAATCATCACTAAGTGGTATACATAGTTCTGTTAAAAACAATATAAAAAGTATAATCCATTGGCTACAAACGTTTGTTGAAATTGGTCTTGATTTTACATAGTAATATTCTAAATACATCATGTTATACAATCTTGTATACCATGGAAAAAAATGTTTGTTGTTACTTATATTTGAAAAGTCAATTGTATTCTTTTGCTCTTCAACTTTTTCTGTTATTTCTACTTTAGTGTTGTCAATATTTATTACTAATGAACCCGGTTTAATAAGTTTTTCATGGTGTGTGCATATAATAATAATACAATTTTTATTCATGGTTACAGTGTCTTCGATTATTTTTGTTACCATGTCTTGGTCCCTTTCCGATAAGTTTGCATATGGCTCGTCTAAACATATAATATTTTTTTTTACTATTAAATCAATAATCAATTTGCATCTTTTTTTCTGACCTGATGAATAGGTTGATAATTGTTTGTCTTTATCTATATCGTGTATAATTAACAATAATTTTTTTAAATAATCCTGGTCAAAGCTGTGAAAAGATGTATAAAATCGAACCATTTGATTAAACGTGAAAAACTCGTACATATTTGAATTTGTTTTTACATGAGATACCACGTCGCACTGTATTCGTTTGCCATTGTATTTAATATCACCATGAATGTCATGTTTTGATATTCCACATATTGCATCCATCAATGTACTTTTCCCGGACCCAGAATATCCAGTGATATAATTAATACCAGGGGCAAATGTTATATTTGTTTTTTTAATAATGGTTTTTTCACCCGCATGAATAGAAACGTTTTCCAAAATTAACATTTATATTATCTAAAGCTAGTATATACTTATTTATTTTCTTCAAAAAAATCACACGTTTGCTTGTTACAGCGTATAGCAATGTTGCTGCTTTTAAACCTCCCTAATAGAATATTAAAATCATTAAACATATGGATTTCGTTTATACTAATTTTTTTGTATTTGTAAGGATGATGTAGCTTAATGACGTCCTTTTTAGATTTCAATAGTGACAATAGCTTAATTTTGTGAGGAACCCGAATAGATTTTACATACGAAAAATCGTTCGGTGTCTCGTTATTTTTTAATTCGTCAACAATATTAGCATTACTAATAGTAAACATTAAGTACAATAATACCAATAGAAATGTTTTCATATACAATATTAATATAATGTATTTATAGTACGAATTCTATAAGAATATTCCTATTTTATAATACGACACATAATAATAGTGTAAAAATATACTTTTAAGTCATGTCAATATATTATGATGCCTACTATGGGGATAGCACTACAAAAATGAAATCTAGTGTAGATATTATACTATCTAAACTATCAAAACTGGAATTACCTTACGATATAATATTTAAGATAGAGAAACATGTATATCACTGGATACATTCTCACAAACAGCCAAAAATACATAAAGAGATATTATATTCATTATACAAGAAAGAATTTCCTGATAGCACACCGGTAACAGTTGCATGTGAAAAAGGCCGTTTAGACCACTTGAAAATATTCGTTGCAGGCCATCGTGGCAGTATGAAGAAGTTGTTGGAGGAGGTTGGTACGGATAGTGGTGGTCTTGAGTTGCATGCATTGATGACCGCGGCAGAGAACGAAGAACATGCGGTTTTAATTTACTTGATACAATACGGAGTTAACACTGATATTACATCTAGTGGTGGACTGAATGCACTGCACTGGAGTGCACTTCAAAATAAAAAGTCAACAAGATGCTTAGAGTTATTATTAAAGAATATGCCATTGGAGTCCATCAATAAGAAGGACTGGCAGGGACAAACTCCCTTGGACATCGCCTATATTAATGGCAGTCCAATTCAAAATGACATCGTTGAATTAATACGTCAGCACGGGGGGAAAGCAAATTGGCATGATGCAAATGGTAGAAATGTAGGAAGAGGTAATGGTGATTTAAACGATTAAAATATGTTAAGAATATTCGTACGACTTATTACCGCACAATGTAAAAATAAAAAATGGTGAAATCCAATTGTAATATTACTGTCTCGGATGTCGTTTCTACCTTAAAAAACAATGGAAAAAAACTAAGGGAATTGAAAAAACCGAGTAAGTCAAACAAGGGCAAGAGAGGGCAACAATTAGAATTGATGTTGGGTATACCTAATGGTAACTCCTTGACAGATATGATCGATGGTGAGCTTAAGAGCTATACACGTGGTGAATCTATAGCAGCGACACAGCTAAAGCATTGTTTAGATGAAATAATTAACAAAAAAGTATCTTTTCATAATAGTAAAGTAGGATTGAAAATGAAACAAACGATATATGTTTGTTTTTACAAAGAGTCTGGAAACTACAAAGACTATACTGTATTAAATAAAAAAACTCATAAAAAACATTATCAACATTTAAAAGAAGATTACGAATATATATGCAAACAAATAGTAACACATTACAAAAAGAAAACTGAATTGCATACAATAACTGGACCAAATAATTTATTACAAATCCGAACAAAAGATTCCAAAAATAAATATGGGTTATACAATCCTATCGTGTTCCAAAATTGGAAAGCGAAAGACAAAAATATGGCCTTCTATTTAACAGCTGAATTTGGTAAACAATTGTTTCAGAGATGGGTGTAAAATAATAAAAAAATATTCTACTATCTTAATAGCGCACATTATAATTACAAAAAATGGAACCTCTTATTAAAAAATTTAAACCCTCGCCACAACTCAAACCCTCGCCACAACTCAAACCCTTACCCCAAGAGATATGGTATGTCATTGCATCGTTCTGTAACATTAAAGCTCTATACACACTTATGAACACGTCGATTGTCAAAAGTGTAAACTACAAGAAATTATCAGATACATGCCATGAACGTCTTCGCGCATACGAATTGAGGAAAAAGTATGAAAAAGAATTTCCAAAAGGTACACCAATAGTATGTGCATGTGAATACGGACGTTTTGAGGATGTGAAAGTATTGATTTCAGGGTGTAATGATGTGATTACATTGAAAGAATACGTGAATCAAGTCGGTAAAGATAGTTATGGTGGTGAATGGACACCTTTAATGATAGCTGCATTGAAAGAACATTTCCAAGTAGTTAAATATTTAATTGAACAAGGTGAAGCTGATCCTAATATTGCACTTAGTAATGGATTTAATGCATTACATTTAGCAGCATATAGTAACAAAAAGGATACGAAGGTGATTGAGTTATTATTAACCAATATGTCTCTTAATAGCATTAATAAGAAGACCTGGGCGGGATACACTCCCCTGGACCAGGCATATAGAAATAATAAAAGTCCAATTCAACAAAAGATCATTGATCTTATACGTTCAAAAGGTGGAAAAGCAAATTATTTTGATGCAAATGGTAGATGGGTAGGAGAAGGTAATGGTGATTTAAATGAATAATAAAAGAATAATCTATCTATAAAATACCACTATAATTATATTAAAATGAAAAGAAAACACCTATCTAAACCCCTACTTAAATGGGTCGGTGGTAAAACCCAACTACTTGATAGACTAATGCCTAAATTTCCTACTAAAATGAAAAATTACCACGAGATATTTACTGGAGGTGGTAGTGTATTGTTTCGCGTATTGGAAATGAAACAACAAGGCCTATTAACTATCGAAAAGATATATGCCTATGACAAAAATGAAGGATTAATTCATTTTTACAAAAACATTCAAAACAACAAAGACGAATTATATTCATGCATTGAACATTACAAACGTCAATACCATTTCATACAAGACATGAATATCGATGTTGACGAAACAGATGCGAAAGAGCGTCGCAAACGATTGAAAGTGCTGCGCAATCCACAGGAAAAAACAACAACATCGCGAGAAGCATATTATTATTGGCTTCGTAACAAATTCAATGGATTGAATAAACAATCGGTGGAATATTCAGCGTTGTTCTTGATATTAAACAAGACTGGATTCCGTGGTTTATTTAGAGAAAGTTCGAATGGTTTCAACGTTCCGTTTGGTAATTATAAAACAGTGAATGTAATAACAAAAGAAAGGTTGAATGAAATACATGACATGATAAAGGATGTAACATTTGTCTGTTGTGATTTTACGGAATCGATGAAACGAATACAGGAGGGTGATTTTGTATATTTGGACCCACCATATGCTCCCGAAAATGAACATTCATTTGTGGGATACAACCAAGACGGTTTTGGAAACCATGAAACGTTGTTTGAATATATAAAAAAGCAGCCGGCTAAATTTGTGATGAGTAATGCAAATGTTAAATTGGTTATAGACAAATTTAAAGAGTATACTATAGATGTTGTAGAGGCGAAGAGAGCTATTAATTCGAAAAAACCAGGAGCAAAAACATTAGAAATTATAATTAATAATTAAATATCATACATTAATTCTCTATTTGACACTATATCTAGTAATGTACCATATCCACATAGAACATTTGCAGTTTTATAGCCTGCTTCTAATCGTCCTAATAACCCTTTCGTATGTACAATATCTTTTCCACAAACATATATTTGCTTATCAGAGGTGTAGGGTCTTAAATTTTTTGTATAGTGAACCAATGGCAATGTTGATGTTTTGATATCAGCCCATTCGACTTTATAATCTTTTAACATGTTTACAAACGTTTCACTCATTTTCTCTTTATCTATTGAATCTTTCGTTACCATTTCAAACGTTATACTATTTTTTTCCTCTTCGTTTTTCTTCATTTTGTTGGAGCTACAACGAATAATGAAGTCATCTTGTACAATCATTTTGTCAACGTGTTTATAATTTTTTACAGACAGTAGTCCATATATTTTTTTATATAGTGTCTTAACTTCTGCTATTTGTTCAATATGTGGTATTAATTCTTGTGTTTTATGATATGGTAATGAAGATACTATGTACTTTGCACTTATTTCGTGTTCATTTACAACGATAACGCCTTCTTTTTTTACGGATGATACGTTTGCTTTTGTCAAAATGGTTCCACCATGGTATTCTATAGTATGTTTTAATTCGTTTACAATTCCTTTGCTACCTGTTACATTATAATACGCGCCATGTTTGTAATGAAGTAATTTGTCTAACAATACGGTACAATCTATTTTTTCTAATACATCGATGGGACCTGTACCAATATATGCTATAAAATGTTGTTGTTCTTTTTTTTCTGTTATGTCACAAAAATAGGTAAGAAAATCAATCGTTGAAGTGTTTTTATATTCAATATATTTTCTGCAACATATTTCTTGTAATATACAACATAAACGTTCTGGTATATACAAATCATTTATTTTTTCATACAATTTTTTTTCACACATTTCGTAAGCATCTACATGTTTCCATAATTTTTTCTGTTTTATTGTTCTTCTAGTCGTATAAAATGAATTATAGAAATGACATGTATCACTTACGGATAAATAAGCATTGTTTTTATCTGTTATGCGCGACCACCATATCTGTTTCTCTGTTAACCAATCTATTAATGGTCTAGTACGTATTAAACTACCTACATCTTGATAGGACGTTTCAAATATACACCCGGCTTTTTCTGTGTATACAAACGAACCTCCTATTTTTTCTTCTTTTTCTAATACAAGAACTTTATGTCCTGCTTTGGATAATGCGGCAGCACACGCTAAACCGGATACGTTGCTTCCTATGACAATGACGTCGGTTTTTGGAACTTTTTCAATACTAAACGTTGTATCTTCAACGTCCCTTTTCTTTTTACGAACTTTTTTTACATTCTTGCTCACTAATAACCATAATGGCAATGCTAAGTATAATAATATAATAAAAAACATAATAATAATCCTATCATTGCCTTTATACCGAATATTAAAAGAATATGTCATACCTCGAATATCGATATTAAATAAGTAACAATGAGCAATAGCTCCAATACGCAAACATTAACATTTACAATAACCATAGATTTCGACAAGGCATCAACAGCATGGAAAGCAGATACACTAGCAGACAATCCAGCAGCGCTCAAGAAGAAACAGAAAGCGTTTTGGAAAGCCGCAAGAAGCAAAGAACCGGGTATTATTCGGCGTTCTGGCCGCAAACGCAAAGCACCGGAACGTTTAATTACCGAAGGTACCCGCAAGTCAACAAGGCTCCGCAAAAGCCCCGACCGCCTGATAAATTCTCATTGATTTTACCAGACACAAATACTGAACTTATATTTATAAAGGGTTCGGTAACCGATTTCAAAGGTGAATCGATAGTCAATGCTGCTAACGAACAATGTCTAGGCGGCGGCGGAGTTGATGGAGCTATTACAAAAGCAGGAGGTCAGAAATTAGCAGACCATCGACAAAAACTACCGATATTGTACGACAATGTAAGAGTACCAACCGGCGATGCAAGGATTACCAATGGCGGTGATTTAAATGCATCGTATTGTATTCATGCAGTTGGGCCAGACTTTCGAACCGTTGAAAATCCTTATCAATCACTTGATGCATCCTATATTTCCGTTCTAAGAGAAGCAAAAATGAACCAATTGAAAGAAATAGCATTTATACCGTTATCTTCTGGTATATTTAGAGGCAGTGAACCTGCCAAAAAAGTTATCAAAACAGGATTAGAAGCTATTGTTAACAATACATACAATGGGTTAGAGAGAGTTTATATGTATGGGTTCAAGGATGAAGAGATGGAAACGTTTCACACACTTTATTTAAAATTAAAAAAAATGATTAACAAATAGTTATTATATATTTAAATGATATGTTTCGCCCCAAAACACTCTACCACCACTGCCTGCTAAAAATGGATTGAATGGATGGGTTTCCAGTTTTTTAAATACTTTTAAATGTACCAATGCACGTTTTACACCATATTGTGTAACGTTACGCATTAATTTTATATCTTGTATGTAATCGTCCTCCCAATGTGAACTAATAACTCTAGCAAAATGCATGATTAATGTAACAATCTCATCTGGTAAAATCATATATATTACATTACCATGTGTATATATACTCATGACCACTAGAAATGATAGAATATACATTAATAATGGTTAGAACGACAATACCTAATTGTATTAATATGAATTGCCAATTTTTTTGTATTTTAAAAAATGCTATTTGAAAGCATGCACTTGCCAACACAAGCATTTGAGACCAAAAACTTAATTTACCATCTTCTAACACTAAACTGCGAATACCTTGAATGATGCCTGATAATGCTATCAAAATAAAACCAAGGTTTTTAAATAATTCTTCATATGTACATCTGTTTTCTTCCATATTAAAGCATGTGTATTCTTATTTATATGCCAGATATAATATACGTTTTAGAATGCAAAAACAATCATTATTTTATAGGTGTTGCCGAACGTAAAAAATTAATAAAACGTTTACGTCAACACAGAGATGGAAAACATCCTGGATGTTTTTGGACCAAACGTCACCATGCCCTAAAATTAATTTCTTCTTCTATATTAAAATTTCAAAATCAACCGACCATTGAAACGGAAAAATGGATGAAAATGAAAGGTATCAATCATGTTCGCGGTGGCGATTATCAATCGTTGAAGTTGTCTCAAGAACAAATACATAGAATTAAACGTAAATTTAAATTCAAACCAAACGCTTGTTGGCGTTGTGGTCGTATTGGTCACTTAATAACAAACTGTTCTTCTACTACTTATTACAACGGTGAAGCGTTTTCGGACGACGAAGACGATGAAGAAGATTCTACATCTTCATCCAGTTATACGTATTCAACAAAAGTAGTGGACAATAGACCAACACCTGGCATGACATGGCATTCTATCCCACCTTAATATATTGAAAGTATAAGTAGGATGATTGTCGTTTAAATGTATAGAGTTATTTTAAAAAGGACGCTACATGATAGAAAATTGCCTTCCGTCATGCCTATAGATGTTCGGCCTGTTTTTGTTAAAGGTTCAGAAAAGAGTCCACGGAAAGCAGATTATTCAAAAAAACAATCAAAACCAAATAAACGATGGTATAATTTAAAGAAATACGGCTGGTTTATAAAATGAACGTATAAATAAAATAAAATACATTTTAAATGGACACTGTACAAGAACAATTAATACCTGGACCTAAATTATCTCCTAAAAATAATTTAAGATTGTTTTACAGCGTATCTATATCGGTATTTATGACATTAATACTATTATTAATTATAACTGGTTATACTTGATATACTGTTCACACTGTACATAATGTTGCATTAAACACACAAGTATTAATCGATGACATACATGAATTGTTACCTAATGCTGAATTAGGATTGAAATTAATAAAAGCGATGTGTAACGATAAAAATTTTACTAAAGCATACAATTGGACAAAACCATGGTGTGCTAAAATTTAAAGCATACTATTCATTACATACTGTTTCATATCTAATTTATATCTAGCACTTGTATATTCTATCGTTTCATTTGTCCAATACGCATCCAAAGGATGTGGAAACCCTATCGCAAACAATTGATAATTATTTAACGATGATATATAATCTTCTAACCATCCATAATACATTTTCTGTGTAAACCCACTATTCCAAACATTTATCGGTGCATTTGGTTTTGCATATGCTAAATTTATAACATAACGAACACAACCTTTCTTAACAGGAGTCCCGCGATGCCACACGTCATGTCTATACCATAAAACATCTCCTTTTTTCATATGAATCTTTACCTCTCTTTCATATAGTTCAGAACGGTCACATCCCAACGAAATCATAGTCGATTCTGCCTTTTTGCGATCGTTTATAAACGGATATGTACTTTGTCCAGGCATTTTAATGTATGGTGGCTTATACCATTCATCTTCATTGCCATTTCTAGGTACTATTGCTGTAGCACCACCAGTTTCATTTGTATCAGACAAATACACTATACAAGATACTACATTAGGATTGTTCCATGACGGTGGATGAACAAAACTATTGTTTCCATAATCCATATGATGGCGTTGATCCGAATTAGATTGTTCATAGGTTTTTGAATGTTTTTTTGCCCATGCAACGGATTGAATCAAACGTACTGGACCATCCAAAAGTTGTTGTGCACAACTTAATAATTTTTTATTTAAACTTATTTTATTCAATGATTTATATCTTCGCGATGGAAACATTAACTCAGGTTCATCTCCAAAATCATTGCGAATACTAATATTTTTATAATGATTTATAACGTCAAATGTAACGTTTTCAACGTTTAAATTGATACATTGAGATGTTGTATATCCTTTCGTTCTCCAATGTAATTCTTCCAAAGGTGTCAACATTTAAAAGATAACTTATGTATTATATAGTCAAAATCAAAAATACAATTAAATATATACATAATAAGATACAAAACGATAACATAAAATTAGTAGATGTAACTAATTCATATAAATCGAAGAAAAACAGGATACATTCAACATAAGTATAATGTGTATGAGAATAAGGTTTATATTTATTACATATAGAACAAAAAAAAACAGGTTTTTTGTTATAATATAATATATGGTCTACTAAATCTTCTGGTAATTCTTTCCATATTATTGACATTCTTACCATCTAATACCTACTAAAATAATATAAAAAATAAATAAAATAAACGATATTAATAACACGAAAGAAAAAACGATATCAAACACATCGCACGTTTTTATAGCGATTAATTTAGGATAGATACGAATTCCGTTTATAACATAATAACAAACATGGTTTTTATCTTCTTTTATCTTTTTACATATGGGACAAAACGATTCTCCATGAAATAAAAAGTCCATAATATAATAAGACAAATCTTCTGGTAACGTTTTCCATTTATTAATCATCTTCATAGAATATTCTTTTTATGTAATACAACCATGATTTATACATACATGCATACACATCGAAAAGGATTTCGAATATGTTCCGTTTGTAACAGAAAATTAACCATGGACAACTATTGGTCAAAAGGGAGAGGTAGAAGGTCTTACACTTGTAAATTTTGTTTTGCTTATAAAATAAAACAAAAAAGAATGTATGAAAAAATAAAAAAGAAGAATAAAAAACAATTAAAACAACAATGTAAAAATAAAGATATCATATTATTTTAATTCACCTATTTTTAACGTTCTCCTATATCTTTTTAATATACTTTTACTATGCAACATCTCAAATTCTTCCGTTGCGTCTTTCCCAGCGTAACGCATAACCACCTTCTTTCCACCAGGATGAGACTCTTTAAAATCGGTGACGTCGTAGACATCGCCTCGAATGATAATCCATGCATCGTTATCCGTATTGTGTGTTGATACTTCTTTTCTTGTAAACATTATGATCTATATGAATAGTGTTTATAGTCAAATTTTTACGTCTATATAAATGTATTATATAATGTCACATAATTATTAAAAATGTCCAAAACATCAGGTGTGGCTGAACAATTGTATAATGGACCGTTAGTGCTGTGGATGGAGAAGATGAAAGATAAAACCACTTTGAATTTGAGCGACAGGAATCTCACGGCTCGCGATGTAGAAGCTATTGGATACGTGTTAAAAACAAACAAGACATTAACGGAATTGAACCTATATAATAATAATATTACTGATGTACAAAGTATTGGTGAAGGATTAAAAACAAACAATACATTAACGACATTGAGCCTATGGAATAATAATATTACTGACGTAACAAGTATTGGTGAAGGATTAAAAACAA
>JACLAD010002575.1_pt1 | contig 45808 bp, 32 predicted proteins | sample 8027901 | NCBI WGS metagenome assembly JACLAD01 (sample SAMN15725071, study PRJNA655200) | protist metagenome | isolation source: fluorescence activated cell sorting (FACS) single amplified genomes of... | place: Spain: Blaines Bay Microbial Observatory, Mediterranean Sea | collected 2016-07-05 | reverse complement strand
GCCTACGCAAAGAAGATCATCAATATTCATGATAAGCGCATCCTGCGCGATCCCTTTCCAGACAGAAAGATCTCCCGTTTCTTTCCAGTACATGTAAGCCAGGGAAGATTTTGTGCCGGCCCCGTCTGCATGCATGATGATGCAGGAATTTTCGTCACCGGTGAGATAATCTGGCACGATTTTGCAAAAGGCTTTTGGAAAAAGACCTTTATCCACTTTCTTTATAGCGTTGTGAACATCTTCCTTTCCTGCTGAAACGCCGCGCTGCGCATATCTTTTACTTACTTCCTGACCCATGATAACATTTTAGAAGCTCAAAGATACAGAGATTTGCAAAACCAATAAAACCTTTTCTAAAGTGCATTCACCGCAGGGTGCAAGAAATAAAAAAGCGCTGCCAAAAGGAATTCCGGCAACGCTTTGTGGTTATAGTTGGTTAAATTTTATTCCCAGTCTGGCATAAAACCGTTTTCAATTAACAACTCTCTCCTTTCGTTGTCAATATCGGTATCTTCAACGTTAATAGTATAAATATCCCTTTGAGAAATACCATCATTAGAGGTATTTACAAAAATGACCTGTGCTTCATTTGGAGAAAATCTTGGATCAAGATCATTTGTCCCATCCGGTTTTTCAAGAGAAAGATCTATCGTCTCCCCTGTATTGAAGTTGTACAGGAACAGGCGGGAATCTAATCTTCTATAGGAATCATTTTCAAATCCTGAAACATCTTGTGTAAAGAGCAACATGTCCCCTCTTACAGAAAGATCAAGGCCTCCCACAGCACCCGAAACATTTGAAAGCACTTCTGAAAGCACATTACCATCAAAATTGATTGTAAAGATATCGGCATTATAACCGTCGCTGTTGTTGGTTACCAAAGCAATCTTTTCATTGTTATCACTTACATCTACTTCGGTAATAAATTTTCCATTCTGGGTTTGGTATATCATTGTGGTTCCTCCACCTGAAGCACTTACCCTGTAAAGCCTGTCATAATTTGGATATACCAGCGCAGCACCGTCATTCGCCCAGGAATAATCGACCTGGTTAAGACTGAAGCCATTTACCGGAATGGTAGAAGTTACCTGCTGCTGCCGTGTCCCATCGGGATTCATGGTGAAAATATGCGTTTCCCCATTTACGACCCTCAAAAATGCAATTTTGTTACCTGCATTATTTTTGCGTGGCCTGAAGCTGCTGCGGTTTGGTGAAGTGAGCCTATATTCATTCCCTTCCATGTCACGCGCGTAAATCACTGAATTTCCGTTGACGATTCGAGTGAAAAGGATTCGGTTGGTTTCAGGCACATCCATTGTTCTGAATGAGTACAACGGACTTAGCACTTCATTGTTTACTCCATCTGAAGCACGCACCTGCCAGAAATATTTGTTATTAAAATCCAGGCCTTCTACCGTATAAGTAGTATCGGTAATATTATCAAACATAAAAATTTCCTCGTCTTCGTCGTTTCTGATTTCAAGCTGATAAGTAAGGTCATCACCTTCAGGATCTACAGCAGACCAACTGAATTCTACAGTGGTGCTTACATCCTGTGCCATATCTTCCGGAGAAACAGCCTGAGGTGCCTGAGGTGGTTTATTTCCTGATGTTTCGGTTTGCATCTCAAAAATGACATTTACGGTTGTATTTGCCATAACCGAAGCTCCTTCAAACTGCGTTAACAAACCCTCTTTTCGAGCCTCTACAGAGTAATCATCTGCAGGTATATCCTGTAAAATAAATTCCCCGTTTTCATCTGTAAAAACAGTACTGCTCGCGGGATTGGTCGAGATACGTGCATTTTCTACAGGCTCATTAGAGCCTTCTTCCACCACCATTCCCGTGATGGTTCCAAGGCCGGTGTCATCTATGGTATCTTCGCTACAGCCAACAAACAGGAAGGATAATACCAGCATTGTAAATATATATTTAAGAGTCTTCATTTTATAAGAATTTGAGGTTTGAGGTCTTTAGTTGCCAAAGTAAAAGTTAATTCCAGCGCCAAAATTGAAATAAAAATCATCACGTTTTCCATTGATCATATAGTCCACTTCATCTGAGAAGCTAAGGTTATGTTCACCAAAAGCTTTTAATGCAATATTTTCGGAAAGAAAATACTCTACCCCCAGACCGTACTGAAGTTTAAAAAATGAAGAGGAAAGATCTTCGGGAACATTAGAAGCTAAAGAAAATACATAGCCGGGTCCTCCATATATATAAGGAGAAAGTTTGTCTTTTGGAAGAATTTTAAATTGGGCATTGAGATCTGCACCGGCAAATTGTTCCTGAAAGGATCCGCCGTTGCTTAACTCAAAAAAGCTGCCACCAACATTAAGCGAGAAAGCAGGTGTTAACTGATGGCTGTACTCCACTTCTCCTAAAAATCCGGGAGAACTATTGGAGTAGTCACCGCTAAGTAGTGTAGCTCCAAAATTTACCCCAAAAGAACCAGTTGAATTCCGCTCTGTTAATTTTCGGTCGTACAGCTCGGTAAGTCCGGCCTCTTCTTTTTCTTCTTCATATTCAGAAATGAGCAGCTGAGCCTGAGCTTCATCCTGCGTACTCCATAATTTATCTTTCAAGCCTTCTACAATGAGACCTTCCACAGCTTTTTCAATAGCTTCCTTTACAGCAAGCTGCACGGGTTCATTACGTGTAAAACCCGTTTCCACTTCCAGCAATCTTTGGAAGCTGACATATTTGTACAGACTCACATCTACTGCCTGAGAAAGAATTGTTTTAGAAACATAGACATTTTTTAGAATTTTTCCACTGGAAGTGGAAATTGCCCTGAGATAAATGGTAATCCTGTCCTGGCGATACTGCGTACTTCCACCTACACCAAAATATCGAGCCCCCATTCCTCCTGTTATAATATTGGTATCATAGGATACAATTCCGCCTTCTAAAAGAATTCCTGCATAGAGTAAAGGTGGAACCTGTGGTTGATTGGAATTTCCCTGATATTCCTGTCGGGTAGATCGGATGATGTTTCGCTCATTGAGGAGATTTCCAATATTCTCTCGCTCAATTGGGGTAAACCAACGGGAGTCCTCAAGAGCATTAATAAGGATTGCTGTTGCCCCCTGAGTAACTGCTGTGCTAAAGGTGCTTCCAACTTCTGAAGGTTTATATTGACCGGTAAGGTCCCGGAAATTGTAAACCCCTACTACAACCGGTTCGGCCGGGAGTGGCAAGCTGCGAAGGGATTGAGTGATATCTGTACTTTCGCCTATTCGCGCTTCCTGCACATCTACGGGCTGATTAAAATAAGCACCGCAGGATGTAAGAAGGGAGGCAAGTACAACATAAAGTGTACTTTTAAAAATTTTCATAAGCCGGGTAGGTTAATTAGGAATAACGATCTGGGTTTGTTCTCCTGTATTTGTATCGATAATATTAATTACAAGTCCTTCATTTGAAGGGTAAATGTCAACAGCTAAGCTTCCAAAAGAATACGTTCCCGGTGTCAAACCGTCCTCTCCAAATTCTCTTGTAAACATGCTTCTGCTCACCTGACCCAGTAATTGAGAATTAAGGCTAGATGTAAATCTCTCTAGTTCTGTTTGTCGCGCATTCCCGGAAGAAGTGTTAGGATCTTTAAAAGAATTTTGTGCCTGAGCAGAAGCCAATAACCATTGAGAGTTATAAGGGTTGCCACCAAAAGCAGGATTTTTAGGAGTGTACACTAGCTGCTGGGCATGTACTGTAAAAGACCCCATGAGGAAAAATAGAAATAAAAAAAATCTCATATAAGTAGGTTTTGATTAATATTGGGTTGTATATTCATTGCGGTTTTCAAGGTAATCAAAATACCGGTTTACCTGCCTTAATGCCACATCTGCCTGTTCTTTTAAATAATCCAATTTAGGGCGAGCAAAAAACTGGTAAACAACCTTGTCTTCCACTCTCACCATAATTTTAGTGGTTCTTCCAAAGCTTATCATTTCGTCTATTTCAATCAGCTTATTTCCCTGATTCTTGCTCAAGCTATATTGTTGATAAAAGTAACCGTAAAAATCTTTCCCTGGCTTAGTTTTCGTCCTATCAGTCACCATTCCGGCTAATTCTATTCCTTCATTTGGCTTTTGATAAGATATATTTTCCTTTTCATTCTCACTCTCGCTCTCATTATAGACTTTCCTGTCTGTTCCAATTACTTTATCATCCTGATCGTACAGCAACAAGAGGATAATTGTTTTCTGCTCTGGGTTAATGGAAACCGCGGTTTGAGAAAGACTTTTTGTCTCAAAAGGCCCTAAGGTAAAGCGTCCCGACTGGGAGTTTTTAGAAGAATTTTTGTTGCTGTCAGAAGTTATTACAGAAAGTTCATAGCGCAAACCAAAATTTCCTTCTGTTTTATTTTTTGCGGTCCCGGTGATCTCAAGAAGGTCGTCCTTTGAATTATTGGTACTTATGACTGCTTCTACTTCTGAATTAAAATTTTGGGAAGAAACCAGAAAAGAGAATAACAAAAACTGTATAAGAAGAAGAATACGCCCCAGATATGTTATAGATCCACTTTTCATTTAAAATTTTTTAAGTAAGAAAACCGGTAGAAATATACCAGTATTTCAATAAATTATATTTGTAATATAAGTTTATTTGAAATTCCTAACAATTATAGAATTTGCATCACCTGTCATTTCAAATTTTAACTTACTACCAATTGAGTTAACACCATAACTCTCAAAATTAAGGCCATTTCCATCTTGTCTTATGTTTATTGGAACGTCCAGATTGGTATCACTAGCTAAATTCAAAGCAAAATTGTTATTACCATTTTGAATGATAGTTCCCTCCACACTTCTTACATTGGCTTCTATACTAACGGTGTTATACCCCCCCTCTTGATTTATATCCAGGCTACTTTCTTTCGCTGAAATATTAACATAAGTTGCATTACCTTCTCCAACCTGCGCAATATATACATTATTAGAAACAAAAGGTGAAATTTCTTTTCCTGTTTGAGGCAATGCAATTTCACGAAGTATTTCCTGGGTTCTATCAGCTGACCATTGGTCATCGTTTGTAAAGTTTTGTCCTAAAGAGGAAAAACAATGCAATAGAACAAAAATACCGGATACTAAAAGCTTTAGTTTCATAATTTTCTTTTTGTGAAGAAAGGGGCAGTTATTTATTAACTGCCCCTTTAAGTTGTTTTAAACCAACTTTTAGTTCTATTGTTGAATTACAAAAGCTTTATGGCTATCTCCGCTTTGGTTTATAACAGAATGCTGCCAGTCATTTGATTGAGTTGTTTCAGCAGTATTGTTATTACCATTAAGCTGATTGTGATGAGCATAACCGTAGTCACCATTTTGTGTAATAGTAGACAAGTTACCTCCAGTAGCAAACATGGGATCAGCTCCCTGCACTGCAGAAGCGGAGTTAAAATCTCCTGTTTGATACTGATATGAATCATTTCCACTTCTTTGTTGGCTTACCCAGGCATCATTACCTTGTCCTGTTTGTTCCTGACGAGAAAAATTGCCTTCCATATATTGTGACACAAACGCGTCGTTATATGCTGTTCCAGTACCCACTTGTACAACTACCGCTTCATTATTACGAGCAGTAACGTTAGCACCGGTTGGCCTTTGAAATACACGAGCACGACTATGTGTCCCAGATTGATCTACATTGGAAATGTTGTCCTCTCCAATTTGCGTCACTTCTGCGTCATTGTTTCTAAAAGTAGACGAACCGCTTTGAGTAAGAGTACTGTTGTTTCTGTCCCCTGTCTGCTGTAATTTGAAATAATTACCTTCTCCGCTTTGCGTTGCATCAGAGCGGTTATCATCACCAACTTGTGTAACCATTGCGTAGTGATCTAGTCCGCTTTGAGTAAGAAAACTCTCATTGTTGCTTTCCGATGTTGCAGTTGCTGCTGTCGCCCCTGCTGCTGGTGGTGTTTGAGCAAATCCAATTGCCCCAATCATTAACGCTGCTGCGCTTAAAATTACTTTTTTCATAATTTAAATATTTAGAATGGTTAATAAATTACAATCTTGTGCGGGGGAATTTGCCTCAACAGTTCAAATTGAAACCGTGAAGGAGATTTTTTGTAGAGGAAATTTTATCTCTCATTCACAGTGCTAATATAGCTAGAAATAAAACTGCTAAAAAAGTGAAAATCAAAGTATTCGATAAAACGCAAAAGGGGAAAAATCCGGTTTTCGTCTACCAACTGAGAAAAGACGTACAGGGAAGCCACATTGTTAAAGTTATCTAAAGACACAAATTTGAAACCAAGTGTAAGTTGATTCTTACAGTCACAAGAATACGTCCTGATTTATTGACATCAAGTGCTTTTCTTCCTCAGCTTTTTTAGGAAAAACAGAATAATTTTACCTTAATATGTAGAATAATGGCTACAAAAGCCTTTAGGCAGAATTGACGTACTTTTTTTGATCATATATGCGGGCCAAGTTAAAATACTCCCAATATTTTCAATGTACCGAACCAGTTAGAAAAATCATTTACACCACAAACGCCGTGGGAGGCTTCCACCGCCAGATCACAAAAGTCATTAAAGCCCAAAAAGCCTTTACCATGGATATGTCCCTACCCAAGCTGGTTAACCTGTAATCCAATGACAATACCTTTTCTCAAAACACTTCTAATCTTTATACAATCTAATTCCATGTTAGAAAGGTGTCAGTGCAATAAATTTTTCTTTTTTGCAACCTATTCCTATGAACTTTTCATCCATCCTGCCTCCAGTTCTACCTTAATTTCGTCATGAGCGTATTCTTTTAAATTAATGTGCAAACTAGCAGTGAATCTTAAAAATAAAAGCCGCTCTCCTTTTGGATATACCAAAAGAAAAACGACTTTGTAGCGATCTTAAAAAATTAAATCGTCAGTACTATAGCTTAAATCACAGTGAAGACTGTATTACATTCGCATAATTATTCACTCCCATTTGCTTTACCGTGCTTTCATGGAAATCACCAATCTGGCTTGTTTGAGCGAAATTAAATTCTCCATTTTGAGCATGTAGCGTACGGTTACTGTCTCCTCCCTGAGTAACCATTGAGGTATTATATCCTACTCCGGTCTGGCGGGTTACTGCCCAGTTAGAATCTCCCTGCTGTTCCTGAGTGGAAAGGTTATCTGTAAAGTATTGTTGAGTGCTGGCATAGTTGTTATTCCCAACTTGTGCCTGCCTGGAAAGGTTAGTATTATTTCCCTGATAGCTCACCACTTCATTGTCATCTCCTATTTGAAGCTGCAAAGAAATGTGACCTTCTCCTCTCTGAATCGCTTTCGCACTGTTGCCATTTCCTTCCTGCTGCTGTAGCACCTGACTGGAAGTAGAGCTTCTCCAACCGGTAAGCGCTTCTCCCTGCTGGGCCATTGCTGTATTGTCATCTCCCGTCTGTAACTGCTGGGAAATATTAGAATCCCCCCACTGAGTGTTGGAGGCAGAATTGCTATTTCCAACTTGTTCCACATAACTATAATTATCAGCACCGTCCTGCAGAACTTTGACATAGTTAAGCATTCCTATCTGATAAACTTCCACTGTGTTAAAATCACCATCTTGAGCAATAACAGCCTCGTTGTTAGGTTCTGTACCACCAGCATCTCCAGATTGAAACAAAGTAGAGGTATTAAAAAAACCATTTTGATCTATATCCCCAAGATTAGAAGATCCTTCCTGGTAGGAATTAGACAAATTTAAAGTCCCGGTTTGGTCAACATAAACAATTTGATCATCACCATGTTGCTCAAGATAAGATTCATTGTAAACTCCATCTTGATTTACTGTCGCTTCATGGTTCGCGGTTTCACCTGCATCACCACCCGTTTGTAGTACCTCAGAAATATTTCCCATTCCCACTTGAGTTACAAGTGCACTGTTGGAATTTCCCTGTTGATCTACGTCACTCTGGTTGCTTTGTGCGAATGTTACAGTACCACAAAGGATTGCAGCAGTTCCTAAAATTACTTTTTTCATTTTTTAAAATTTACTTGATTAATTAATTGATTTGAGTTGCCAAAAAAGAGTAGGTTTTTGCCATAAGAATTCCTGCCCCACAAATTGAGGAAAAAGAATTCTTGGATTTTTGGGTTAAATTTGGAAACAGAAACTAACGTGCAGAATAATATTTTGGAATGTTAGTTTCTGCTTCTTAAGCTTAATAAAGATATTCTAAAGCTACTATGTCATAAGGTCCAAATTCACCGTCTTCTGCAATAGAAAAACAGGAAAGCATGACTGATGTAGGATCGTAACGGCGAGGAGTCCCCGGAATATGTACTGCTCCTGAAGGGTGCGCTAATTCACCAAAACTAGGTCTTCCACAGCTTTGTCTGGTAAACCAGTCAGTGTGTCTTAAACCAAGGGTATGACCAATTTCATGAATCATTACGTGTTGATTTACACCTAAGCTATAGTCTTCCATTCCTGAGAAGATCTGTACAAATTGGTATGGATCACCATTACCAGGAAAGCCTGCCACTCCACCTACTTCACCATTGGGATTCTGGAATACCACGATATCCGCCGTTTGATAATCAAGACCATATCTTAATGTGAAATTTAAAGAAAGGTCAAGAGAATTATATTCAGAAATGGCATTTTCAAGGGCCTCCCGCTGTTTTGCTGTCAATGCTTGTGTTCCTCCTGTGAAACCTATAACATCAATAGTACGAGGTGTCTGGACCAGGTTGTAAGTGCGGTACTGTTTTGAAGTTATATCTAAAGGAGCCATTTTGGTTAATTCTTCTGGACTCATGGCAATGTCACCTTCCAGCAAAAATACCTGCTCCTTGCTTCCATTAGGAAGCAGTACTTCCCCAACTTCTATTTCTTTAGGATTAAAGTTTAAAGCCTTAACCTTGGAAACCACTTCTTCGGTTACCTCCAATCCCTGTAACTCCACTTCAGAAGATTCTTCCACTTCTTCTTTTTGACAGGAGGAAATTGACATAATTCCTACCCCCATTAAAAACAATAAAATTTTACTACTTTTCATAATTTTTGGTTTTTAGTTGTTTATAATTTAATGATCACAATGCTTAAAGATTACATTTCCAGATAACAGTTGCGAGGCAATTTATACAGGAAATCTTCTTCCAGGTTCATGTTCTGAATTCAGAACCCATCATCATCACAACAGGGGGAGGTATGGATGATATCTATTTTATAAGTCGATCAATCAGTGACCTACAAATTTTTTACTAATGTATGCAAAAAGGAAAACCGAGGATCACCGGGTTGTAAGTTTTCGATAAGAGGCAAAAAAAGAAAATTGCAAATAATGCCATAAGATAGGAAATAGCCTACAAACCAACCATATGTTAAATTTTTAAAAGTACCATAATTCCTACACGTGTGTAATCTCTTTCTTACGTACAATCAAATTTTTTAGTAGAAAATGTTGTTTTTCAAGGCCTTTAATGAAATAAAAAAGCCACTAACACCAAGCTCTTAACGAGCTATGTGTGTTAGTGACTACAAAAAATATTACGAGGAAATTTCTTACCTCGTGAACAGTAACTCCCTGTACTTGGTTAATGGCCAAAGTTCATCATCAACCAACAGTTCTAGTTTATCACAATGGTAACGAATTGTATCGAAATACGCTTTCACCTCGTTACAATAAGCAAAGGCTTTTTCTTCAGCACCTTCGAGCTTATTAGCATCTCTACGAGCCTGGATCATATCAGTAATTCCAGTGTTAATTTTTTCAATGTGGAGGGAAATATCTTTTATGATTGCCATTTGTTCTTTTGAATGCACTTCAAAATCATCAGCAAATATCTCTTTTAAACCACGAACATTCTTGATAAGAATATTTTGATATCGAATAGCTGTTGGAATCACATGATTCCGGGCGATATCCCCAAGAATTCGGCTCTCTATCTGGATCCTCATAGTATATTCTTCAAGCTCGATCTCGTGGCGTGCTTCAACCTCTACTCTGCTCATCACCCCAAGTTCTTCAAAAAGCTTAAAAGCCTTTTCTGAAACCTGTGCTTTTAAAGCCTCGGGTGTAGTCTTGTTGTTACTCAACCCTCTTCTCTCAGCTTCTTTCTCCCAGGCTTCTCCATAACCATCTCCTTCAAATCGAATGTTCTTGGAGTCCTTGATATACTCTCTCAATACGTTAAAAATGGCGTCATCCTTCTTCATTTTCTTATCCTGGATCAAACCATCCACTTCCTTCTTGAATTCAATAAGCTGTTGCGCAACAATCGCATTTAGTACGGTCATCGGCTGTGCACAGTTGGCTAAAGAACCTACAGCCCTCAATTCAAATTTATTTCCTGTAAATGCAAAAGAAGATGTACGGTTACGATCGGTGTTATCCAACAGAATTTCTGGAATTTTACCAACCACGTTCAATTTGATATCCGTTTTTTCCTGCGGAGAAAGCTTCCCGTCTGTTACCTTCTCAAGTTCATCTAATACCTGGGTGAGTTGAGAACCAATAAACGCTGAAATAATCGCAGGTGGTGCCTCATTGGCTCCAAGCCTGTGATCGTTGGAAGCACTTGCAATGCTCGCCCTAAGTAGCTCTTCATTGTCATGAACAGCTTTTATGGTGTTTATGAAGAATGTTAAGAATCGTAGGTTCTTCATAGGAGTAGAACCTGGGCCTAAAAGATTCACTCCAGTATCTGTACTTAAAGACCAGTTGTTATGTTTTCCACTACCATTGATACCTGCAAAAGGTTTTTCATGAAGAAGCACAACAAAATTGTGGCGCTCCGCCACACGGTTCATAACGTCCATTAATAAAGAGTTATGATCTACAGAAAGGTTGGCCTCTTCAAAAATTGGTGCCAGTTCAAATTGGTTTGGAGCAACTTCGTTGTGCCTGGTTTTAACCGGCACTCCAAGCAACATACATTCCTTTTCAAGATCACGCATATAAGCCAGTACACGAGATGGAATTGATCCAAAATAATGATCATCTAACTGCTGACCTTTTGCGGGGGAATGCCCAAGTAAGGTCCTTCCGGCAAGTTTTAGGTCTGGCCTTGAAGCTGCCAAAGCAGAGTCAATGAGAAAATATTCCTGCTCCCACCCTAAAGTAGCCTGCACCTTAGTTACGTTTTTATCAAAATATTTTGCTACAGCTGTAGCAGCCTGATCAACAGACTGCAGAGCTCTTAACAGCGGAGTCTTAAAATCCAGCGCTTCCCCAGTATATGCCACAAATACACTGGGAATACATAACGTGGTACCGTAAATGAATGCAGGGGAAGTAGGATCCCAGGCTGTGTACCCACGAGCTTCAAAGGTATTCCTTATTCCTCCGTTTGGAAAGCTGGAGGCATCGGGTTCCTGTTGTACCAATGCACCTCCTCCAAACTTCTCTATTGCAAGACCATCACCAATAGTCTCAAAAAAAGCATCGTGTTTTTCTGCTGTCGAGCCGGTTAACGGCTGAAACCAGTGTGTATAATGAGTGGCACCTTTAGAAATCGCCCACTCTTTCATTCCGGTTGAAATGTGATCTGCAATTGTACGATCAATTTTTTTTCCGGTGATGTTCGCGTCCATAACGCTTTTATAAGCTTCCTTTGTAAGGAACTGTCGCATAACGCTTTCATTGAAAACGTTGCGTCCAAACAGTTCAGATCGTCTTTCGGATTCTTCTATTTCAACCGGTTTTCGGTTTAAGGTTTCTTTGAGAGCTTGAAATCTTAGTGTTGACATAGTTGTGCTATTGTTTTAGATATACTGTAACAAAACTACATATTTTTTCACACCCCTCTGCAGTTGCAGGGGTTATTTAAGTCATTTTTAATAATTTCTTAATTTCACCCCCTTAATTTTTCACTCTGTGAAAGCCAGGCTAATAAAAATTACATATCCCACAAATAAAATCACTCCTTTAAACCTGCCCAATTCAAATTTCTTCGGAAGAAAAGCCAGGGGAATCAGTATAAAAGCAAATCCAATCATCCAAAAGATATCACTGGTAAGGATAGCTTCAGATTTTACGGCAATTGGCTGAATTAATGCAGTAATTCCCAATACTGAAGCTATATTAAAAATGTTCGAACCAATTAAATTACCTAAAGAAATAGCCTTTTCTTTCTTTAATGCAGCAATAACAGATGCTGCAAGTTCGGGTACACTCGTTCCCACTGCAATCATAGTTACAGAGATTACCCGCTCACTTACTCCCATTAGAGTAGCCAGGTCTACGGCCCCTGTCACCAGCAGTTCAGACCCTCCCCAAAGCGCAACACCGCCAATGATTAGCCAAATGATCATTTTAAAATTTGAAGCTACCTCAAGGTTTGGATCCAGCCCCTCCAGTTCTGGCACCCTTGTTTTGCGAGCGCGACGGATAAGGAAAAACAAATAAATCAAAATTGTCGCCACCAGCCCAATACCTTCCTCCCTGGAAAGCGCATTTCCGGAAAGAAGAAAAAAGTACAGCACAATTGAAAAAAGCATCATTACCGGCCAATTGAACTTGTAAAAATCCCGGTCTACTACAATAGGGGAAATGATCGCAGTAATACCAAGCACCAGTCCAAGATTGGCGATATTTGATCCTATGACATTCCCCAGCGAGATGTCTGAAAAACCGGTAAGTGCTGCCTGCAGGCTCACTAAAAGTTCTGGTGCCGAAGTCGCAAAGGAGACCACCGTTAATCCAATGACCATTTTAGAAATATTCAGCTTAAAAGAAATTGCAACAGATGCTCTTACCAGAAACTCTCCTCCTACTACCAGTAAAATAAGACCAAGAAGAACGTAAAGAATGCTCATAGATTAAATTTTCCTGCGAAGATAAAGGATTATATTTTTTAGAAATACAACTACACAAATAGTTGTTAAACTATAAAAATAGTTATATTTGATGTTGTAAACAGCTTTTATGAAGAAGAATTTTCATCAAATTATCCTCTTTCTCCTCTTGTACAGCTCCTTCTCTATTTCTACCGCTCAAAAAATGGTATTGGGGAGCGTGTTTCAAAGCAAAAATTCCACCGCTTTAGAAGCTGTTGCAGTCTATTATGATGGTACAAGTATTGGCACCAGCACGAACAAAAATGGTTCCTTCAGTATTCAAAAATATCAGGGAGAAGCTACTTTAGTCATCAGTTTTCTTGGATATGAGACTAAAATGATTCCCATTTCCAGCACTACCACAGGAAAACTTTCGCCCATATATCTAAAGGAACAACAGGAGGAACTGGCAGAAGTTATCCTTGAGCCCGATCCCTGGAGTAGAAAAAAGAAGCTGCAAATCTTTAGAAGAGAATTTTTAGGCAATACTCCCGAAGCCAAAAAAGTCAGGATCAGGAATGAAGAAGTGCTGCGACTCTACTATAGCCCCTCTTCTGAAAAACTCACTGCTTTCTCCACCCAGCCTCTCATTATAGAAAACCGCTTTCTGGGATATAAAGTACAGTACGACCTTGATAATTTTACAGTACAATTTAGTACCGGCACTTCCGGGCTCCAGTTAACGCATATGGTGATGTATCAGGGATTCAGTTACTTTTCAAATTTAAAAAAACGCACCAGAAAAAAACAGCTTAAGAATCGTGAAAAAACATACGCCGGCTCTTCCCTGCATTTTATGAGGTCCCTCTCTCAACAGACGTTAGCAGAAAACAACTTTCGCATTTTCTATGAGCGGTTTCAAGTAGCACCTTACAACTATTTTGAATTTCTGCCCTTTAAAGAAGGTGTGCAGGTCACTTTGCTCGCAGAGAAACTCAGTATTTTATACGGAGATCTTGAGCAGTCGGGAATTCAGGCCACCACACCTTTTTTGATTGACCACTTCGGAAACCATACCCCACCTGTTTCTGTTTTGTTTAGCGGAGAAATGTCCACAAAACGTATTGCTCATTTGTTGCCCCTGAATTATAAATTTAAAAAATAAACGACCAATTTAGTTATATAACTATTTTTTAAGTTATATTGAATCCAGATAAACTATCATCTATGGAAAAATTGACCAACAAAGAAGAAGAGATCATGCGAGTTCTCTGGAAGCTGGAAAAAGCATTTGTAAAAGAAATTATTGCCGAAATGCCTAACTCCAGGCTCCACTATAATACGGTTTCTACCATAGTTCGAAACCTTGAGGACAAAAAATATGTAGATCACCACGCCTTTGGTAAGACCCACCGGTATTACCCCGTGGTTACCAAAGAAGAGTACCGAAAGCAGTTTATGAACATGGCCACAAAACGCTTTTTTGACAGTTCCTATAAAAGTGTGGTTTCCTTTTTTGCTAAAGAAGAAAAGATTAGCGCAGAAGAATTGCGGGAAATATTGGAAATCATAGAAAAAAAGGAATAATGGAAACTTTTCTAATCTATATTCTCAAGGCGGCTGCACTTTCTTCCATATTTTTACTGGGCTATCTCGTGCTGCTGAAAAATGACACCAGCTTCAGCTTTAACCGCTATTTTCTCCTGGGCGGCATCTTCTCTTCCTTCCTACTGCCGGGCATGGAATTTACCCGGAAAGTTTATGTAGAAAGAGCCGCCCCATTCCTAAATTTTGAAACTTTAAATAGCCCGGCGGAAGTAATCTCCAGTCCTTCCGCCATAACAGACTGGTGGCAGATCGCAGGAATAATCTATTTAACCATTGTCGCCCTATTACTGGCACGCCTGGCCTATCGGTTCTATATTCTATATAAGCTGACTTCCGGCTTACAGAAAATTAAGAAAGATGGCTTTACCTATTGTATTTCTTCCGCGGAAATTCAGCCATTTTCCTTCTTTAAATATATCGTGTACAATCCTCATTTCCATTCTCCTGAAGACCTGGCAATGATACTGAAGCACGAAAGAACACATGCAAAACAATGGCATTCCATCGATGTTCTTCTTGTTAATTTGCTGTGCATTTTATTGTGGTTCAATCCATTCAACAAATGGTACAAGAACAACCTCATCCAGAACCTGGAATATATGGCAGACCAGGAAACTGCTGCCGCTGCCCCTTCTAAAAAAGCTTATCAAAAAGCCATTTTAAAGGCATCAATTGGAGATTTCCAGCCGGTGCTCGCAAACCAGTTTTATCAATCCTTTCTAAAAAAGAGAATTCTCATGCTTAATAAAAATTCTTCTCAGAAACCACATTTTTGGAAGCTTAGCTTAGTTCTTCCTTTTATTCTCCTTTTCCTGTTTACCTTCAATGTAAAAACGGAAGCACAGGAAGTTTCCACTTCTCAAGCTATTGAAGACAGCGTTTACACAAGCAGTGAATTTTCCATACAGATAAATCAAGACTCCTCAGAAGAAGATTTGGAGTCATTTACTGACTTTTTAGAAAAAAGAGGTATTAGTCTTCGATTCTTTAATATTGAGAGGACAGAGAAAAACGTGATTACCCATATTGATGCTTCTTTTCATACCAAGTCAGGGAAAACCGGAAGTTACGCTCAAAGCAATTCCAAAGGAATTAGCAGCTTTGAATTCTACAGCAAAGAATATGGAGAAACAGGTTTTAGAGAAGCTAAAGAATCTGCCACCATGGAAGAAATTGGTTTAAAACCTCTCGTTATTCTGGAAGGTGAAAAATTTAAAACTACTAATCTCTACGGAAAATATATCCTTTTCAACAAAGGTTTCGAAGTACTTTCCGCGGAAGAAACTTATGACAAGTTCGGCATAAAATCTAAAGACGGTGCATTGGTCATTACTAAGGGTGAAATTGTAAAGGATATTAAGACAGCGCTAAAAAATATCAGCAAGCGGGAAGAGCAAGTCGTTCAGGAATATCTTTCTTTTAGGGAAGGCATTCCGCCGGCTTATGTTAAAGTCAAGAAATCATCTACCCGTACAGTAAAGAGGGAAGATCAAAAAAAACCTGGCTACCTCCAGGTAATAAATTCCAGTTTTACTGAAGATTCTTCCTTTATGGAGAAATGGGGAAGATCGCAATTAGATACATCTTACACCAACGCAGCGCAATTCCAGAACTCCAATGATATTTATTTTTCTTCTTTGTCAAATAAAGAGCCTCTTATAATCATCGACGGCGAAATCCAGGGAAAAAATTATGACTTAAGTGAACTTGAGCCTGAAAGAATCAAACATCTCAATGTTTTCAAGGAAGAAGCTGCAATTGAAAAATATGGTAAAAAGGGAGAAAATGACGTTTTAGAGGTAACTCTAAAATCCAATGAAGAAATGAGCCAAAGCCAGGCCGCAGCAACAGCAGGGAGCGCGAAAAATGGCAAGGTTTCATACCGAATTGAGAAAATAACTTTTGAGGATGATAAACACGCAGATAAAAACATTGTGAAGCTATTTAACGCAGATTCCTCTGGACCGCTTGATCTTCTAATCGTCGTAGATGGCGAGGTGAAAGAAAATGATTTTAATACGGACAGTATAGATCACACCAATGTAGAATCAATTACCGTCCTTAAAGGAGATAAAGCGGTTAAAAAATATGGCCAAAAAGCCAAAAAGGGTGTGCTTGAAATTACCATGAAAAAGTAATTCCCGAGGTAAAAAAAGTAAAAGAAAGAGCAGCCTTTTCAGCTCATCAAAAAGGCTGTTTTTCATTTTAATTTTGGAAATAACAGGGAATCAAATGTTCTTTTTATCTTTACTATAAAGAAAATAAGTATGAAAAAGACATTTTTCAAGGTTTTATCGGGCATAAACAGGAAAGTTCTTCCCAGTTATTCAAAAAAGCAACTGGATCTAGCCAAAGCCAGTAAATTTCAGAAAGCTGTCATTGGATGGAAATTATGGGTTACCAAGAATTCTTTAGAAAAATAGCTTTTTTACCCTTTTTTAAAAGGTAAATAAAGAAACTACCTTGTGCGGAGCGAGTTTATCCCGTCCTTTAAGAAACTCAAGATCCATAAGGAAATTAAGCTGCACAATCTCACCTCCCAAATCCTCCACAAGTTTACAGGCCGCCGCCGCAGTACCTCCCGTAGCAAGCACATCATCGTGAATGAGTACTTTTTCCCCTTTCTTGATCGCATCGCTGTGAATTTCAAGCGTATCTGTCCCATATTCCAGGGAATAACTTTCTTTAATCGTCTTGTACGGTAATTTTCCCGGTTTGCGGATGGGAACAAATCCTGCATTCAGCTTTTCTGCAAGTAGCGTGGCGAAAAAGAATCCGCGGGACTCGATTCCCACCACTTTATCAATCTTCACGTCACCCAGTCTTTCCAAAAAGCGTGTCACCCCTTCCCGCATTGCTTCAGGATTTTGAAGTAATGGCGTAATATCTTTATACACAATTCCGGGCTTCGGAAAATCCTTAATATCTCTAATGTAATTTTCTAATTTCATTTCTGAAGGTTTGGAAATACGAAGTTAAACTTTTCCGAAGTAACAAAAAGGAATAGAATGGGGATTGCAAAACCTCTTTAAAATTGCCATTTTTCGATGGAGATTAATAAAATAACAACAAATATTTATTAGAGATTTAACTACGTTTCAACGGGTTAGTATCTAATTTAGGTAAAACAAAAAATGAAGAAAATGAAAAATTTAAAAGACCTGTTCGAACACCAGTTAAAAGACCTTTACAGTGCTGAATCGCAGCTTATTGAGGCCTTGCCTAAAATGGCCAAAAATGCTGATGATGATAAGCTCAAAAAAGCTTTTGAAAAACATCTTGAAGAAACTAAGGAACACAAGAAGCGAATTGAGGAAATTTGTGACAGTCTTGGTATCAAACCAACAGGAGAAAAATGCAAAGCCATGGAAGGGTTGGTAAAAGAAGCTGAGTCTTTCCTTAAAGAAGATACCGAAAAAGATGTGCGCGATGCAGGACTCATCGCCGAAGCGCAACGTGTGGAGCATTATGAGATTTCAGGCTACGGAACAGCTGCACGGTATGCTAAAGAGCTCGGCCATGAAGATATTGCTGCCAAGTTAAAAAAGACGCTGGATGAGGAATACAAAACAGATGATTTGCTTACCAAAATGGCAGAGCAACGCCTCAATAAGGAAGCAAAGAAATAAGATAACTGAATAATTTAGAGGCTGTAAACACTCTTAGACATATCCAAATCGTGCTTTTAGTTCACCTTGAAGATCAAAGATCTATCATTGTCTGCTAAAGGTAAGTTTTGGATAGCTGTAAGGCTGTTTTCACAGCCTCTTTTTTATTTTAAAATTCAACTTACCATTCTAAAACCTAAAGTATCATGTTTACACAATCCCTTTGGAATTCTTTTTCCGGCAGCACGAATTTTCCAGTTCTAAAAAATGATCTTGAGGTAGATGTGGCTATTATAGGTGGCGGCATTACAGGCATTTCTACCGCACACCTTTTAAGCGAAGCAGGATTCTCTGTAGCGGTAATTGAAGAGAGAAAAGTTGGAGGCGGCACCACTTCCCACAGTACAGGGAATTTATATTTTACCATAGACCAGACGCTTTCTTCGCTTCAGTCAAAATACAACAATGAGATCATAAGAAAAGTTGCAGCTTCCCGGCACAGTGCAATAGAACTTATAGAAGAGAATATAAGACGATATAACATTGACTGTGATTTTCAAAGAGTGCCTTGGTTCTTGTATGCTGCGAATGAAGAGAATACTGAGAAGATCAACAAAGAATTTGAAACGGCTAAAGAAGCTGGTGTGAAAATGATCCTGGCTGAAGACAAAGAAATTCCTTTTCCTATAACCCGCGGAGTGAAAGTGGACGGGCAGGCACAATTTAATTCTATGAGATATGTGCAGGGCCTGGCAAATGCCATTGAAGCTACATCCTGTCAAATATTTGAAAACACACGGGTAACCGAAATTGAGGAACATGATGAAACTGTCGATCTCAAGACGACAGCAGGAACAGTTAGCGCTAAATATGCAGTACATGCCACGCATACCCCGAAAGGAAAAAAGATAGAATTCCATACGGTGCTGGGGCCCTACCGGGAATACGGTGTGGCCGTCAAATTAAAATATGGTGAATATCCTAAGGGAACTTTTTGGGGGTATTACGATGCCGGTTCAAAGTATTCAGTGAGATCCTACACCCGCGGGGAAGAACAATTTCTAATTGCTGTTGGGCAGCCGCACAAGGTGGGCCAGGCAAAAAATAATGTAGCGCATATAGAGAATCTTGTAACTTTCCTGAAAAAATACTTTGACATTAATGAAGTTACCCATCGCTGGGGAGGACAACATTATAAACCCGCAGATAAGTTACCTTACATTGGTCCACAGTCCAAAGGCTCCAGGGTTTATGTTGCCACGGGATTTGCTACAGATGGTCTTACTTACGGCCCTTTAGCGGCAATGATTATTAAAGATCATATTTCAGGAAAGGCAAATCCATATTATGAAGTGTATAAGGCATCCCGTTTTACGCCCGGAAAATCGGCTAAAGAGTTCATAAAAGAAAACGTCAATGTGGCTGCTCAGTTAATCAAAGATCTTCCCTTTAAAGGAAATGAGGAAGAAATAACCCTTTTGCGACCTGGAGAAGGAAGGATTATTGAAAAAAATGGTCACAAAATGGCGATTAGTAAAAGTGAAAAGGGCGAGCTAAACATGAATTCTGCCTTTTGTACACATTTAGGTTGTGTGGTGCATTGGAATAACGCTGAAAAAACCTGGGACTGTCCCTGTCATGGCAGCCGCTTTGACGAGCAGGGAGGGGTTCTTGAAGGTCCGGCAATTGACCCATTAGAGCATTATCAGTCTTCAAAAGAATTTTAATCTCGATCCCGTTACTGGATTAATATAACCGTAAGAAAAGTAGTCTTAAAAAGTAGTTAATTAGAATTTTAGAATATGGAAAATCTTGGAATAAGTCGTAAATTGATATTCCCCGCAGATATATTCTAAATAACTTATTAATTTAATACAAGAGCCATGAGTGATCGCTTAAAATGTGCCGGACGCTTGAACGAACTCCTGGAAAGCAATTTTCTTATCGCAAAATGTTTCAGGAAAATCAAAAAATCTATTAAAGAAGAACATCTTCAGAGATTATTTCAAAAAAAAGCTTCAAAAAGATATCAGTTTGCAATTGAGCTAAGCGAAGAGATTGGATATTTAAAAGAAGCCTACTGCTCCTATGGACCCTTTTCAGCATCTAAGAAAAAGCTCAGAGTTTCCTCAGAACAAGATGTGGTCAAGCATTTAAAAACAATCATCAAAAATGATAAAAAAATTCTAAAGGAGTATAAAAATGCAATTGCAGAGATTAACGAGGCGACGACAAGAGAGATTCTTATTCGCCATACTGCAGGTATAGAAAAAGACCTTTTTGAAATAATATCTTTAAAGAAAAAGCTTCAGTTACAGGAAAAATCTAAGCCCGATTTACAAACCTTCTAAATTTAAAATATGAGATTCATTAGTACAAAAGTGCACGGAACAATAGATTATTTAATGGGATTACTGCTAATCATTTCACCTTGGATTTTTGGGTTTGCTAATGATGATGCCGCACAATGGGTGCCAATTTTACTGGGAGTGAGTGCGTTGGTTTACAGTTTGATCACAGATTATGAATTGGGCCTCCTTAAAGTCCTCTCTATGAAAGCCCACCTCATGATCGACCTTGTTTCGGGAATTTTTCTGGCTGCATCTCCCTGGATCTTTGGGTTTTCAGAAGAGGTTTACCTGCCTCACCTCCTGTTGGGAATTGCAGAAATTGGTGCCAGTTTGTTCACGCGTCAGCATCCGCCATATCCGGAGACCTCTGTAAAATAGTAAATAAAAGTACCTTTTTTGGGAATGCATACTTGCTGAAAGCATGTCAAGCCTTTTTCCTGAATTTGATTCAGGTCCTAGGTTGTCCTAAAAATCAAACTTCTAAGCTGTTGAAATAAATTCAGAAATATAATTTGCTGTCGCTTACCGGTCAGCCTCCTTTTTCTGCGCTTAATTTCAGCAGCTTTCTTTGCATTTTTTTATCTTGGCGGGATCATAAAAAAAGCTTTGGCTTTTTCCAGATTTTTCAGAAAAACAAAAACAATGAGCAAAAACCTGATTCCCGTAGTTTTCTTTACATTTTTCCTTCAATTTTCATTTGCCCAACAGTCTGAGCTTACAGTGGAAAAGATCATGCAGGATCCTTCCTGGATGGGAACCTTTCCTTCAAATGTGCAATGGGGCATAAACAGTGAAAACATTTATTTTAATTACAACCTTGAAAAAGACCCTGCAGATTCCCTCTACAAGATAAATATTCACAACCGTAATGAAATTGTTAAGTTGGCGTGGGAAGAACAGGAAGAGCTTATCCCGTCATGGGCGGCTACCAATGATGCACGTACATTAAAGCTCTACACAAGAGACAACAGCCTCGTTCTCTTCAATCTCAAAAATGACAAAAAGAGAGAACTTTTTAATCTGGGAGAAAGAATAAATGATCCAAAATTTTTGGCAAATGAAGATATCATTTCCTTCAGCGCCAACAACAACGCTTTCATTTATAATTTAAAAAATGGAAGTCTTCGGAAGCTTACAGATATAAGGTCTGGCGAAGATCGCTCCGAAAAAAAAGAGAATACTTCTGAAAAAAATCAATGGTTGCAGGAAGAAAATCTGGGCCTTTTGGGAGTAATTAGACAAAGAAAAGCGGAAGAGGAAGCGGCTAAAGCATTTCGGGAAATGACCGAAAAGCAGACGTATTCTTTCTACTCGGGAGATAAAAGAGTGACAGATATTGCTGTTTCTCCAGACATGAAATTCGTGACGTTTCGGTTGATTTCCAGAACAGACGATGAGAGCACCAACGTGCCCGATTATGTAGACGCTTCAGGCTACACTGTGGATCTTCCTGCGAGAAGCAAAGTGGGCAGCGAACCAACAAAAGTCGAACTGGCTATTTATAATCTTGAGAAAGACACGGTGTATTTCGCCAATATGGAAAATTTACCGGGTATTACCGATTTGCCAGATTTTACAAAAGATTATCCTGAAAAGGATTGGGAAGAAAAAATACGGGAAGTCATTCCTTCTGAAGTTCATTTTTCAGAAGACGGTAGAAAGGCAGTAATAAATGTACGTTCTCACGACAACAAAGATCGCTGGATTGCACTGTTAGATCTAAACAATGGAGCGCTAGAAACCCTGGACAGACAGCGGGATGAAGCCTGGATCGCCGGCCCGGGAATTGGTTACAACTATGGAGGCGGAACTTTAGGCTGGTTGCCCGATAATCAACATATTTATTTTCAAAGTGAAGAGACAGGTTATTCCCACCTTTACCTTCTTAACACAAAAACCGGCAATAAAAGGCAGCTTACAAAAGGCAACTTTGAAATTTTTGATCCCTTCCTTTCTAACAATGGCAGGTATTTCTATTTAACTACTTCACAAGAACACCCTGGCGAAAGGCATTTTTATAAAATGCCGGTAAAAGGAGGAAAAATGCAGCAGCTTACTTCTATGACAGGAAACAATGAGGTGCACCTGTCACCAGATGAAAAGTACATGGCCATCCTTCATTCATACAGCAACAAACCATGGGAACTTTACCTTAAAAAAACTGCTGAAAATGCAAATACAAGCCAGTTGACTTCAGGGCAGTCACAAGAATTTGAGAGTTATGACTGGAGAGAACCCGAATTGATTTCCTTCAAAGCAGAAGATGGTGCAATGGTGCCGGCAAGACTTTACAAACCTGAAGAAAGCACAAAAAACGGTGCCGCTGTAATTTTTGTTCACGGCGCGGGTTACCTGCAGAACGCCCATAAGTGGTGGTCAAGTTACTTTAGGGAATATATGTTCCATAACCTTTTGACAGATCTTGGTTACACCGTTATGGATATCGACTACCGTGGCAGCGCAGGTTATGGCCGCGACTGGCGTACTGCCATTTACCGGCACATGGGCGGAAAAGATTTGTCTGATCAGGTAGACGGCGCAAATTACCTGGTTTCACAGCATAATATAGATCCTGAAAATATTGGCATCTACGGTGGTAGTTACGGAGGTTTTATTACGCTCATGGCCATGTTCAATGAACCCGAAACTTTTGAGTCTGGTGCCGCCTTAAGATCGGTTACAGATTGGGCGCATTACAATCATGGCTACACCTCTAATATTCTTAACGAGCCTTCCAAAGACCCTATAGCCTACCGTCGTTCCTCCCCTATTTATTTTGCAGAAGGCCTGGAAGGAAACCTGCTCATTGCTCATGGGATGGTAGATGTCAATGTACATTTTCAGGATGTGGTAAGGCTCGCACAGCGCCTGGTAGAACTTGAAAAAAACGACTGGGAGATGGCAGTTTACCCTGTTGAAGGCCATGGCTTTGTAGAACCTTCGAGCTGGACAGATGAATACAAGAGGATTCTAAGGCTGTTCAATGAAACTTTACTCGAGTAATAAACATAAATTCATATAGATTAAAAGCTTCGGAAAAAGGCATTTTCCGAAGCTTTTTTGATTTGAACTACTTATAAATTTTTCTTCTTACAGTTAATAGTAGGAATTAACCTACATAAAACATCTTCATTAACCTGATTTTGTGATTGATATAAGTTAAAAATCATTTACTGTCGATGAAATACATCAAGTTCCAAAATAATTTTATCTTTAGACTTTGATCCTCCTGGCGGGAGACCCTAACACCGAAAGAACCGGATAAATTTATGGAACAAGTTAACCACAAATTGATATTTGAAGCGATACCACTCCCCTGCCTGTTATTACAACCGGTTATTCCAGATTCCTTTAAAGTCGTAGAAGCAAATGAAGCTTATTTAGAAGCCACAGGATTATCTAAAGAAAAGCTGAAAAAAAGCACATTTTTGGAAGGTAAGGGTACAGGATTTCATGATAGTAATTTCATGATAAATTCCTTCAAAAAGATTTTACAATCAGGTAATGCAGATATTACTCCGGTTTTTAGAAAAGACAAAATAAATTCTAAGCTAAGCATTTCTGAAGAAAAATACTGGAAGGCACAAAATAAGCCGCTTAAGAACAACAATGGAGACACTACACATATTTTGCATGTGCTTTTAGATGTCACGTATGAAGAAAAGCACAATAGAAAATATACAGGTATTCAAAAGGGTTTTTTAAGCAAGCAGCGGCAATATCAACACTTCATAGATGAGAATCCCGACGGCTTATACACCCTGGATCTCGACGGAAACTTCATAAATGCCAACAAAGGACTGGCAGAACTTACTAAAGTTCCCATTAACGAACTCCTGCAAATGAATTTTATGCAATTTTGCACAGCATACCACCTGGAAAAAGTACAGCAAAAGGTAGAACTTGCAAAAAAGGGAGAAAAGAACAAATTTGAAGCCGATTTTATTTCGGCAACAGGTTCCATCAAGATCCTGGAGATTTCCCTTGCTCCTATACTGGAGGATAATGAGGTCACCGGTGTTTTTGGTATTGCCAAGAATATTACAGAGATGCGAAGGAACGAAAGCATCGTGGTCGAAAAGAAAAAATTCCTCGAGGTAAACGCCTCTCTCATGAGTTCCCTTATTGAAAACGAACCCGAAGATCCTGTGCTGGAAGAAACCTTTGCAATAATAGGAGGAACGGTGGGTGTAGACAGGATGTACTATTTTGGTACAAAAAAGGGTGAGGATAATCAGGAGATCCTCATAAGCCAAATTTTGGAATGGTGCAGTGACTTCGCCACTCCCCAAAAAGACAATCCAGAGATGCAGAACATGCCCGTAAAACAGGTTGAGCAAATCATGGGTCCGCTTTGCACCAACACGCCATTCATGTCTACCATAAGTGAGCTGCCAGATTGTGAACTGAGGGATATATTTATCGATCAGGAAATCAAATCCATGCTCCTCCTGCCCATCTTTTTCCAAAACAACCTGTATGGATTTATAGGTTTTGATGATTGTCGTCGCGAAAGAAAATGGCACGAAGAGGAAATTTCCTTCTTGCAAAGCCTGGCACATTTTTTTACAAATGCGCTGGAAAAGCGATCGGCTCAACAAAAAGTAAAACAACAGGAACAAGAATTGCGGCGAAGTGAAGAAAAGTTCAAAGCATTGGTTCAGGAAGGCTCAGATCTTATTGCTATTTTAGATCGCGAGGGAAATTTCACTTTCACCAGCGGTACTTCTACCTCGGCCTTGGGAATAGGACCTTCAGAATTTATTGGAAAGAATGCCTTCCAGTATGTTCATCCTGATGACCGGGAGAGAGTCACTAAAGAATTTGCACTTTTAAAGGTGCAGAAAAAAGCCAGGACAGAACCTTTTAGATTCAGGAACAACAATGGAGACTGGAAATGGATAGAAACGGCCGCTACCAATCTATTGGATGATCCCGCTGTAGAAGGAATTGTTATCAACTCACGCGACATCACTACCCTTATTGAACAGGCCCGGGAAATTGAACAAATCAATGAACGATACAAACTGGCAGCAGCTGCAACCCAGGATCTCATTTACGACTGGGATCTTGAAAAGGATGAAGTGGTTCGTTTCCATAACAGTAATAGAGAATTATTGGGATATGACACTACAACAGTAGACAAGCGGAATTTTTGGCGCATGCACATCCACCCCGATGAACTGGAAGAACTTGAAAAGATCCTTAAAAGCACACTTTCCAACCCCAGGAAAGATTCTATTAAAACTGAATACAGATTCCGACGTGCCGATGGCAGTTATGCTCACCTTATTGACCGTGGACATATCATTCGCAATTCTGAAGGAAAAGCTATAAGGCTTATTGGCGCAACCAGCGATATTTCTGAAATCACCAATAAGAAAGAAGCACTTAAAGCTGCCAACACCAGGTTTAAACTCGCGATGAAAGCAACCCGGGAAATGATTTGGGACTGGGATATAGTTACAGATAAGGTAAACAGAAGTAAATCTTTCGGAAACATTTATGGCTATGGTGGAAACAGTGAATCTTCCATGACAAACTTCTGGCTTCCAAAAATTGCTGAAGCAGACAGAACCCGGGTTCAAAATTCTTTAAAATATGTGCTCGAGAATGAAGACCAGAAAGAATGGAAACAGGAATATCGTTTTATAAAAGCAGATGGACAGCCTGCCTATGTGATGGACAGAGGATATATTATTCGGGATAAAAATGGAAAACCCATTCGTATGGTGGGAGCGGTGCTGGATGTAACTTCTTCAAGAAGGCTTATACGCGATATTAAAAAGCAGAATAAAGGTTTAAAAGAAATAGCCTGGGCTCAATCTCACATCGTTCGCGCACCCCTTGCCCGTCTTAAAGGTCTTGTAGATTTACTGGAAATAGAGGATTTAGAAAAGAGCAATCACAGCGAAATTCTGGAACATATAAAGATTTCTGCCAATGAACTGGATGACATTGTACGTAGTATCGTAAATAAAACTGAAAAAATTGAAATAAACCACCAGGACAGATAGTAAACAATTATACTTCTTTTTCAAAAAACACAACTCATTCCGGTGAAAGGCTAATATAGAGAACAATAAAGGCTGTCAGGAGAAGTGCAAAGATGGCGAATAAACTCCACATCCAGGTGTTTTCATCCTTCAGAAGCAAACCCCAGAGTGCCATGAGTTTTTTAAATATGTCTTTTATGCGTTCTTTCAATTGTTGATTACAGTTTTCAAATGCAACTTCTAATTTGTATTACAGCAATATGGCTTCGGAAACTTCCATCCCAGCCATCAATTAATGGTTAAAAATAAATATCAAAAAGTCGACCAATTTTCCTGTTTTAAAAAGAAAGCGTAATTTCAAATAGATTTTAAAATTTTAGAATGGAAAAAATAAAAGTGGCGCTGGCCGGCTACGGCAAAGGAGGCCATATCTATAACGCTCCAATCATTTCCAGTGTGGAGGGTTTCGAGATCATAAAAATTCTCACTTCCGGAAATAAAGAAAAAGCATACCAGGATTTCCCTGAAGCCAAAATAGTAGAGGACTATTCTGCGATTATAGAAGACCCTGAAGTTGATCTCGTCGTTGTTACCACCCCAAATCATCTTCATAAAGAGTTTGCAAAAAAGGCATTAGAAATGAACAAACATGTGGTTCTGGAAAAGCCTTTTACACCCACTTCCAAAGAGGCCAATGAACTTGTCGTCCTTGCTCAACACAAAAAAAAGGTCTTAAGCGTCCATCACAATAGAAGATGGGACAGTGATTTTCTTACGCTTCAAAAGATTATACAAGAAGGCAAACTGGGCAAGATTGTAGAATATGAAGCTCATTTTGACCGGTTCAGGAATTATGTCAAGAATAACTGGAAAGAGGAAAAAAATATTCCCGGTAGCGGGATCCTATACGATCTCGGCAGCCATTTAATCGATCAGGCGCTGGTGTTGTTTGGAAAACCGAAGGAAATCTTTGCAAATCTTCGAAAACAGCGGGAAAATTCTGAAGTCGTCGATAATTTTGAGCTTATTCTGTTCTATGAAGAGCTAAAAGTGACCCTTAAAGCCGGAATGCTCGTAAAAGAACCGGGGCCCACTTACAGCCTCTTCGGAAGAAATGGAACTTATATAAAGTATGGCAGAGATGTGCAGGAAGAGGCACTTCAAAGTGGTAAAATGCCTGCAAACGAACCAACATGGGGCGAAGAACCTCCTGAATTATGGGGAAAAATTAATACTGTTGAGGAAGAAGGCCATTTAAAAAGCGAGACCGGTAATTACAGGAAATTTTATCAGAATATCTACGACAGCATTTCAGGAAAAGCCGAATTATCTGTAAAACCTGAAGAAGCTCAAAACGTCATTAAAATGATTGAACTCGCCCAACTCAGCCATTCACAAAAGCAGATCGTGAAAGTTCAGTAAGCGCCAGCAACTAATCTTCTAGATATTAAAAATGGCATTCTATAGGTGCTTTCCTCTAAAATGATTTAATATCCAGTTTCGCAAAATATTTCTTTGCCTCTTTCAACACCCGTGGAGCCATAATTAAAGTAGCCGTCATAGTTGGGATGGCCATAAGTGCAAAGAAGCCGTCGATCAAATTGATCATCATGCTCAGGGAAGTGGTGGCTCCAATCATAATACTCAGCACATAAAAATAATTGTAATAATGCTTGTTTTCTGCTCCTATTAAAAATGACAAACATTTCGTTCCATAATATGAATAAGAAAATAAAGAAGAAATACTAAAAATGGCGATACAAATGAGGAGCAGGTAATTTCCAAATATGGGGATAGAGGCATCAAAAGCTGCGGCCGTTAGAGTCACACCATTGGCATCTGTTGTTTTCCAAACATCAGTAACCAGAATCGCCATTCCGGTTAGAGAGCAAACTACCAGGGTGTCAATGGCCGGACCCAACATTGCAACCAAACCCTCTCGCACAGGTTCTTTCGTCTTCGCTGCACCGTGTGCCATTGGTGCCGTGCCAATACCCGCTTCATTTGAGAACGCGCCTCTTCTAATCCCCAGGATGATTAATCCACCCACAATACCTCCCAAAAAGGGTTCTCCTGTGTAGAATTCTGCAGAAAAAGCATCTGTGAAAATAAGTTTGAAGTAGTACGGTACCATTTCAAAATTCACAATTAATATAATAAGTACTGAAAAGAAGTAAAGAGCAACCATTACGGGCACCATTTTACCCACGGTTTTACTTATTCTTTCAATTCCACCAAATATTACAACTGCAGTGATCGCAACGAGCACAAGACCTATAACCAGGTTCGTCGTAAATCCTACCGGTACGCCATTGGGTGCAAGCAGGATGTCATTAATAGCCTGGGTAAGCTGGTTGACGTTAAACACAGGTAATGCGCCCACAAGTCCTGCAAAGCTGAAAAATGCCGCCAGGGCCCACCATTTTTTTCCAAGACCTTCGGTAATGAAATACATGGGCCCTCCCTGCAACTTTCCTTCAGAATCTTTTCCGCGATACATCACCGCCAAAGTATTGGTAAAGAATTTTGTTGCCATTCCAATAATGGCACTCACCCAAAGCCAAAACATGGCTCCCGGGCCTCCAATAGCAATGGCCACAGCCACACCGGCAATGTTCCCCATTCCAATTGTAGAGGATAAGGCAGTAGCTAACGCTCTAAAATGATTAATTTCCCCGGGATCATTAGGATCGTCATATCTTCCGCGAAGCACGTTTACAGAATGCCCCAGGTACCTGAAAGGAAGAAATCTTGAAAAGATCAAAAGATACAGTCCACCGCCGGTAAGTAACACTAAAAGCGGAAGTCCCCATACAAAAGATGCGAATTCAGCTATAAACTCGTCTATTTTAGCCATGAAACAAATATAGGTGAAGCACAATTTAATTACCAAAATTCTTTTTTGGGCAACCGCTTCAAAAATGGGATTTTCCACACTAATTCTAAAAAAGCCTTACTTTTAAAACTCCAACCAAACTTTGAATTATGAAAAAGTTCCTTTTTGCTCTTTGCTGTTTTTGTTCAGCAATTAATTTCGGCCAAACTGCATCGTGGAGAAATTATCCTGCGGAAGGAGAAGTGCTTGCACGCCATGAAAATGCCATGGCGAAAGTGGGTAACAAGATTGTACTCATTGGCGGCCGCGGAAATAAACCGCTCAATATTCTTGATTTGGCCACGAAGGAGTGGACAACCGGGGCACAGCCTCCATTTGAAATTCATCATTTACAGGCGGTTTCCCTGGATGGCCTCATCTACGTGCTTGGTGCGTTTACAGGCGGATGGCCTCACGAAACCCCTTTATCCCACATTCTTATTTACGACATTTCCACAGATATTTGGATAACAGGACCCGAAATTCCCGAAAACCGAAGACGTGGTGCTGCGGGGGTCGCGGTGTTTGAGAATAAGTTATATCTTGTAAATGGCATTATAAACGGGCATACGTCTGGTTGGGTGAACTGGCTGGATGAATTTGATCCCTACACGGGAAAGTGGAAAGTGCTGCCAAATGCGCCTGTGGCCCGGGATCATTTTCATGCCGCCGTCATAAATGAAAAGTTGTATGTTGCCGGCGGAAGACGCTCCGGAAGTGTGGAAAACAATGGTTTTGCCGGCACAGTAAATGAAACAAACGTCTATGACTTTAATTCTCAAAAATGGGAAATTCTGCCCAACATTCCGACACCTCGAGCCGGTTCAACATCTGCAGTTTTAGACGGTAAATTATTAATCCTGGGCGGTGAAAGTGATCTACAGGAAATGGCACACCGCGAAGTAGAATTATTTGATCCATCTTCGGAAAAATGGAAAAATCTTTCACTTTTAGATACCGGAAGACATGGGACGCAGGCCGTGACAGTTCAAAACAATATCCTTATTGGCGCCGGTAGCGGCAACCGTGGCGGCGGACCGGAACTCACATCCTTTGAAATATATTCTACTGAAGAAAATCCAACATTGCAATCAGAAACTCTCGAAGTGGGAGAGATCGTTCCTTCCGTCCGGCAATTAAATTTTTCAGAAAACGAAGCTACACAAAATCTTACCATAATAAACAATAGCGGAAACACAGCCATTCCCATCACTTACCTCCAAACTAACTATCCTGAAAACTTTACAGTAGAAATTCCGCGCCGGCTCCCGCTCATTCTTGGCCCCGGCGCATCCATAGAAGTGCAGATTACAGAAAAAGCTGACACGCTCCAACGCGAAAATGCCATTTTATTTATAAAACCGGCAGGAGGAAGAGCGCCTTTAGAAATCAAATTAAAAACAATTTAAATAAGGAACCTTATCATCCTTTCGAGCTCCTTAAATCCTTACGATTATAAAGAAATGATATATTCGTAACATACGCATAACCATATTGTTAATATTAAATTTTAACAGTATAAAATTGGTGAAAACCTTAATATTTATTTCCTTTAAAATAAAAAGTTGCTCCGTTAGAAGAAGTTGAATTAAAAAAACAAATATGATGAGCAATAAGGAAAAAGAGTACAGCGAACGCGAGGACAATTCAATAGACAAGGTTGATGTAAGGACTAACCAGTTGCTAATCTTTGCTTTTTTTATTTTTCTGGTATTACTTGGCTATTTGGTAAGATCTTAGCCATTCCGGGCTTCAGATTTTTTTCAAAGAGGAAGCAGCATTTCAGGTTTACATCTTAACCTGGAATTATAGTTTCTATCTTTTAATGAAGCCACAGTAATTCCTTCTTTTTTTTATGCTACGATTATTGTAAGACTCTAAAGTACACGCCATGCTCTACGGAATTTTATATGTTGTCTTTGGCCTCATTTCATTGATTGTAGTAACGGCTATTATCTGGCACCAGGTTTTTCCGTGGAAAAAAGATAAAGACGATTAATTAAGACCACATCTTTACATTTCTCCTGATCACCATGTTTTTTCTGTCATTTCTTTAAAAAACATCTACAAAATGCCATTTTTGAGCAGCTTTTCTACTATAGAATGCCGGCTCAATGCTCCACAAATTGACCCTACCCAATTTGCTTCGCGAGAACCGGCACATAATTCTATATCCTTCCTGATAAAGACAGTTCCTGCTTTCCCGGGAAACCTGTGCTAAAATAGTGCAACTTTGAAAAAAAAAATTACGGTTTTCCACAATCCACTGTGATCTCTTATTACTCTTTTCCAGAAGACTTGCCAGAAATCCTCACGAAGAAATTCCAACACCGCTCTTAAGCGTTTCAGCTGTATAAAAAATAAGAAAATTCTTATAGAAGAGTGAAAGATATGGGGGAAATCCCGCGTTGCAGCTACATCTTTTTTGTAGGAACTTTTTATCTGAAAACAATCCTTTCAGAAAAATCAAAAATTGCAGATAAAGATGAATTTCAAACTCCTTCCTCTAATTCCACTTCTCCTACTCATAATTTCCTGTTCAAAAGATAATACTCAAGAAGATGTTGAGGGAAAAGATTTTGTCGCCGCCCAATCACTTTTTAACATCAAATATGGCGAGGAAATAGGTCAAACCTATGATCTTTATCTCCCTGCAAACCGTTCTTCGGGTACTACAAAAGTTCTTGTACTTATACACGGCGGTGGCTGGATCCAGGGAGATAAAGATGACATGAATACATACATCCCGCTGCTTCAAGAATTGCATCCCACACATGCACTGGTAAATCTCAATTACCGCCTGGCCATTCCACCGGCACAAGCTGCATTTCCTCAACAGTTCCTGGACCTGCAAAAAGCAATCGACCATCTAAAAGAAACTGCTGCAGAATTAGGAATTAAACCAGAATTTGGACTCATAGGTGCAAGTGCAGGTGCTCATCTCGCGCTGCAATTTGACAGTGTCTATGATATCTATGATGATGTAAAAATGGTTTGTAGTATCGTAGGGCCAACAAATTTCACAGATACCTTCTATACTGAAAACCCAGATTTTTCGATGGCACTTGATTTTTTGGTAGATGAAACCGCCTATCCCGAAGTCACTGACCTTGCCAGCGCAGTAAGCCCTGCGCTCCTGGTAACTTCAAAAAACAGTCCCACCATCTTGTTCTACGGAAAGAATGACCCGCTGGTTCCAATAACGAATGGTCGTTTCCTGAAAGAAAAACTTGACGCGGCCGGTATTATCAACCGCCTTACGATTTACGAGGGCGGGCATGGCAATTGGGAAAACAGCTCCAACAGTAACATGCAGTCGCAGCTAAGTGATTTTATTGATGACCATCTTGCCATGAACCCTCAAATTCATTGAGTACGAAAATATTTAATTCAATTTTGGAAGGTGAAAATCATCTAAAGCACTACTCTCTTTCATAAGCTTTTCAATTTCAGAAGATTTTCGCGGTGCTTCCGCAGAAAGGTTTACAGGACCGCCTGAAGTTATTAAAATATCATCTTCAATTCGAACTGCAATACCGTGCCATTTTGGATCACAGTTACTTCCTTCAGGAATGTAAATTCCCGGTTCCACCGTGATCACCATATTTTCTTCAAAAGGGCCACCCAAACCAGCATCATGAACATCTAAGCCCAAATAGTGGGATGTACCGTGCGGGAAATACTGCCGTGCCTCTTTTTCATCCTTCGCAATACCAAGTTTTATGAGTCCGTCATAAACCACTTTTCGCGCTGCCGCATCGGGCGCCCTAAATTCATTGCCCACCACCGAAGCCTTGATTCCGGCCTCCTGCGCCTCATAAACAAGATCATAAATTGCTTTTTGTTCAGGAGTAAATTTACCGTTTGCAGGAATGGTACGGGTAACATCTGCGGTGTAGCCGTGGTATTCGGCTCCCAAATCCATAAGCACCAGCTCATTTTCAAGTTTTGTCTTATTGTTTTCAATATAATGCAGGACGCAGCCATTGTTTCCTGCTCCAACAATGCTTGGATACCCCTCATATTCGCTACCGTACTTTTTGTAAACATACTCGTGAATTCCCTGAACTTCTGTTTCAGACATTCCGGGATGCATGGCTTTCATGATCTCGCGCTGCCCCATAGCCGAAATTCGAACCGCTTTTGTAAGTAATTTCATTTCTTCAGGAGTTTTGATTTGGCGGAGACCAGCCATAAACATTGGAAGCGCTTCGGAATCAAGATTTGCTCGTTTTACCGAAATGGAGTTTTCTACAGGCAATTCATTGTTTGCTCCTGAATTCTTTACCTCATTTTCCTCCAGGTAATAGCCTGTATTTACTTTAAAAGTTTCTATAAGGCTGGCAAGATCAGCAGGATTTCGTTCATTATCCCGGTAATCATCTTCAAATTCTTTATAAAAAACTTTGTCAAAAGAAGTGTAATCAATTTCAGATGTTTCAAAATCGGATCCATTAAAGGCATTTTTGAATCCCAGTTTTTCCCTGGCTCCTTCTACCCCAAGTCTGTATCCCGTCCACTGCTCTGCTCTTTCATTTTTTTCCTGAACATATACAACTTCGTTAAAAGTAGACCCATCTGCCGCTTTTTGTTCTTCGGAAAAAATTACCAGTACAGAATGAGGCTCTTTGTAACCCGTGAGGTAATAAAAATCAGGATCCTGATGATAAATATAATCTACATCGTTGGCACGGTTTCGAACGGCGTTTGCAAAAAAAACAGCCACCGAATTTGCCGGCATTTTTGCCCGCAAGGCTTCTCTTCTTTCTTTATGAAAATCTGCAGGTAAATAATCTGTGGGAAGTCCTTTTTGAGCGTACGAAAAACCGACAATAAACAGTAAACAAATTTTTGTGAAGGTGAATTTCATCTTTACATCTTTTTAGAAAGACGTAAAATAAGAATAAATTCCATTATTTCTGAAAAATGTTACTTCTGAAGCTTTTATATATTTCAGAATTTGAACCTTTTGAAAAAACTTCTTCCGAAGAAAAGCCGTCATCATTAATATTCAGCATAACCCACAAAAGGTAGTCAAAAATGTCATTTTTGGAACCTAATCTTCTGAAATTACAGGAAATAAAACTTCCCACACATTACCGGCCACTATTTCCTGCCCTTTGGCAGTAGGATGAATGCCGTCCTGTTGATTCAACTCAGGGTTTCCCGCCACATCTTCCAGTAGAAAAGGAATTAAAGCCACGTCATTTTCTTCGGCCAGCTCAGGAAAAATTTCTTGAAAGTTCGACGTGTAGGTCTCCCCCATGTTGGGAGGGATCTGCATTCCTGCAAGAATAATTTTAGTCTCGGGGTTTTTTTCGCGAACGGTGTTAATGATCACCTGTAAATTCTCGCGTGTCTCCTCTACAGGAATCCCGCGAAGGCCATCATTTGCACCCAATTCCAGCACAAAAATATCTACATTCTGGTTGAGCACCCAGCTCACCCGATTCTTTCCACTTGCCGTTGTTTCCCCGCTTAATCCTGCATTTACGACCTTGTATGGTAACCCCAGCGAATCGATTTTCTCCTGGATCACGGCAGGAAAAGATTCATCCTGCTCCAGCCCCATTCCTGCAGTGAGACTGTTTCCGAAGAAAAGGATGACCCCGGAATCTTCTTCTTCGGGAGAAACTTCTTCAACACTTTCTACCGCTTCAGGTTCTTCAGGTTTATTATTACCAGATTCTCCACAGGAAACTATTGCGAAGGGAATTAAAAATACAATATAAAAAAGTAAGTTTCTCATAACAGGTGGGATTAACCAAATCATTTCTTTATTTTGTCACTTCAAGAGTACAAATTAAAGACTTTTAGAATGGCAAAGATATTAAACGTTCATAATTTGGAGAAAAGCTATTCCAGCGGATCAAAAAGACTCACCGTGCTGCGGGATATAAGTTTTAGTGTGGAAGAGCAGGAAACCTTTGCCATTGTAGGACCTTCAGGAAGTGGAAAAACAACGCTGCTGGGACTTTGCGCAGGCCTTGACCAGCCCGATGGCGGTGTGATTGAATTGTGCAATACAGAAATGAGTCATTTATCTGAAGACAAACGTGCCTTGCTGCGTAATGAGAACGTAGGATTCGTTTTCCAGAATTTCCAGTTGTTACCTACCCTCACCGCACTTGAAAATGTGGCGGTCCCTTTGGAATTAAGAGGTTCAAAAAATGCTTCAAAAATTGGAAAGGAACTTTTGGAGAAGGTAGGCCTCAAAGATCGAATTCACCATTATCCTTCTCAACTTTCAGGAGGAGAGCAACAGCGTGTAGCGCTCGCAAGAGCTTTCTCAAACAGGCCTTCCATTTTATTTGCCGATGAGCCCACCGGAAATCTCGATGCCGAAACCGGGGAGAAAGTGGTACAGCTGCTTTTTGATCTTAATAAAGACGCCGGAACAACCCTGGTGATCGTCACGCATGACATTGAGCTCGCTCAAAAAACCGACCGAATCTTAAAACTTAAGGGAGGTAAAATCATTTCCAACGAGTTATCACTATCATGAAGAAGCCCCAATCTCGCTCTCAAAAAGCCAGATTTAACTGGCTTTTCAAAATGGCCTGGCGTGATGGCAAAGCCAGTGCGCGAAAATTAAGTCTTTTTATGGCTTCCATCGTGCTCGGAATTGCAGCGGTAGTCTCCATCCAGTCCTTTGGTGAAAACCTGAAAGATAATATTGCGCTGCAGTCCAAATCTTTGATGGGCGCCGATTATATCATTGACAGTGACAATCCCGTAAACGAACGGGTCAAGAACATCATCGATTCCCTGGGCGGTGCAGATGCCCGGGAAATAAGTTTTGCCTCCATGGCAGCCTTTCCCGGTAAAGATGCTACAAAGCTTATGCAGGTAAGAGGAATTGAAGGGGCATTTCCGTTTTATGGGGAGCTTGAAACTTCGCCTCCTTCGGCAGCGCAAAGTTATCAGGAAGAAAACGCAGCTCTTGTAGATGCAACCATCATGCTGCAATATGGTCTTGAACCAGGTGACAGTGTAAAGATTGGAAATGTCACCTTACCCATCGCAGGTGCTTTAAATTCTATCCCCGGAAGTAATTCACTTTTTAGTTCTGTAGCCCCACCCTTAATCGTTCCTTATGAAATTATAAGTGAAACCGGTTTAATTCAAAAAGGAAGCCGTGTTGGTTACGATTATTATTTTGTCGCGCCGGCCGGCATAGACATGGAAAGGCTTGACGAAAGACTGGATCCTATGCTCGATGCTGAGGATGCCGATCTTGACACTCATACTTCTACCAGTGAACGGCTGGGCCGCCGATATGAGAACTTCGGAAAATTTCTTAATCTGGTGGCATTTATAGCCCTCCTTCTTGGTTGTGTGGGCATCGCAAGCGCCATAAATATCTACATTAAAGATAAGTTACGTGCAGTAGCAGTCTTAAAATGCATAGGTGCTACCCGCCGGCAAACTTTTCTCATATACCTCATTCAGGTGGGAATTATGGGACTCATCGGCGGACTTATAGGTACAGGGCTGGGACTTATTTTACAACAATTATTTCCCCTTATTCTTGAAGACCTGCTTCCTGTAGATGTACAAATTAGTTTTGCACCTCAAATTGTGCTTATAGGTATTCTGCTGGGTATCTTTATGTCTGTTCTTTTCGCATTGTATCCTTTAATTGGGACGTTATATGTTTCCCCGCTACAGGCGTTACGGGTGATGACGACCCAGCGGGGCAAGTCCAAAAAAGCTGGAATAATTGTCATTTTTGGAATCTTTGTATTTATTTTTCTTTTCTCTTTCTGGTTACTTGAAGACTGGCGCTATTCCCTCTCCTTCGTCGCCGGAATTCTCGTCACTTTTTCCATTTTAGCCGGACTTGCTCATTTATTCATGCAGGCCATCAGGAAAAATTTTCCTTCAAAATGGGGATTTACCGCCCGTCAAAGTCTGTTAAACCTTTTCAGGCCACAAAACCAAACGCTCACTCTTGTTTTGGCCATTGGAGTTGGAACTTTTTTGATCAGCACATTATATTTCAGTAAAGATCTTCTTTTATCTCAGGCTTCTCTTGAAACAGGCTCAGAAAGCCCCAATATGATCCTGCTCGATGTACAGACTGAACAAAGGGAAGAAGTTGCACAAACCATACAAAAAAATGATCTCCCGCTGGTAGATGCCATACCTATAGTTACCATGCGGGTGGAAAATTTAAAAGGAAGGCCCGCAAATGAAATCAGGGAAGATTCTACCTCCAGCATAAACGGATGGATTCTTCATCATGAGTTTAGGGTAACCTATCGCGATTCTCTTATTGCTTCTGAAGTGCTGGAAGCGGGAGAATGGGTTGAGGAAGCGAGTGTTGCAAAGCCAGTTCCAATTTCGGTGAGCAGGGATTTTGCCGATGATGCCGAAGTTGGTGTAGGTGATAAAATTACCTTTAATGTACAGGGCGTACTTCTTGAAACCGTTGTGCAAAGCATTAGGGCGGTTGACTGGAGCAGAATGCAGCTGAATTTCTCACTTGTTTTCCCAAAAGGGGTTTTAGAGCAGGCGCCTCAGTTTCATGTTCTAACCACGAAAGTGCCCAATGAAACTGCATCTGCAGAACTTCAGCAGGAACTCGTACGTAAATTCCCCAACGTTTCCATTATCGATCTGAGACAGGTCTTAGGCGTCATTGAAAATATTTTGAACAAGATCTCATGGATCATTAACTTCATGGCATTTTTCAGCATTCTCACCGGGATCATTGTACTTTTAGGCGCGGTAAGAACCAGTAAATATCAGCGTATTAAAGAAAGCGTGCTTTTAAGAACCCTGGGGGCTCGCAGCAAACAAATTCTGAAAATTCAGGCGCTGGAATATATCTACCTGGGCATTCTCGGCGGACTTTCGGGAATTCTTTTGTCTTTAATAAGCAGCCAATTACTCGCCTGGCTCGTATTTGAATCCACTTTTGTTCCTTCGCTTTTTCCATTTTTGGTACTTTTTCCGGGAATTACTTTACTGGTACTACTTATTGGTCTTGGAAACAGCAGAAGTGTTATCACCCGCCCACCCCTGGAAGTACTGCGAAAGGAAGAGCGCTAAAAATGGCATTTTTGAAGCCTCTCATATAGTTTAAGCTACTCATCTCTTCACAAACCTTTTCCAGAGCATTTTGTTTTCATTCACTTCTGTACCAGGGATTTTTCTTTAACAGGGGTTTGTTTCATCTCACAGGTGGAAAAACTTTCTATGAATTTTACAGGAGGATTTTCGGGAACGGGGCTTTTTTCACAAAGCTTTCCAATCTTTAACGAAAAGTTATGGTATTAAGAACGCCTTTTTTGACCATATTATAGAAAATAAGCAAAAAAAGTATCATAACTTGCAAAATAAGATTTAGTCAGCCGGTTATAAACCAAATATATTTGAGGTATAATTTACCAAATTGATAAAATTACCCTCAATTAATAATGAGAATTTTAAAAATTAAACTTTAAAATTATGATATAAACATTCAAGGAAACACGCACACATGTTCCATTCTTGAACAAGACTACCCAACCATTCACATTAATCAAAATAACTCAAAAAATGTTAAAATTTTACCTCACAAATCCTTCCAGGTATAAAAAACATCTTATGCTGTTTTTTAGCCTCTTTTCTTTTGTTTGTTTTTCGCAAACGATTGAGATCACCGGAAAAGTCACCTCAGCAGAGGATAACTTACCACTTCCGGGCGCCAGTGTCATCATTGCAGGTACAGATACAGGCACTGTTACAGATTTTGACGGGAACTACAGCATTACTGCTGAAGCCGATGCAGAACTTCAATTTAGCTTCGTAGGTTTTGGAACAGAACTGGTAAATGTAGCCGGTCGAAATGTCATTAACATGGCTCTTGAACCTGATATGGAGAACCTGGATGAAGTCGTGGTAGTGGGTTATGGTACCCAGAGAAAAGCCCTCGTGACAGGAGCCAGCGTCCAGGTGGATGGTGAAGATCTCCAAAACCGTAGTACGACCAATGCGCTGCAGGCTATGCAGGGGCAAACTCCCGGGGTACAGATTACCTCCAACTCAGGTCAGCCGGGTTCTGGGCTTGATGTCGTTATCCGTGGACTTGGATCTACAGGTAGCAGTTCCCCTTTGTATGTAGTGGACGGGGTGCTCACAGGAGATATCTCTTACCTTAACAACGCCGATATTGAGTCTATTTCGGTTCTAAAAGATGCAGCTTCCGCAGCAATATACGGTTCGCAGGCCTCTAACGGGGTGGTCCTGGTAACTACGAAAAGTGGTAGGGCCGGCAGCTCAAGAATTACTTTTGACGCATATTACGGTTTACAAAATATTCCAAATAAAATAGACATGCTCAATTCTACCGAGTATGCCATTATTACAAATGAAGCTGCAATTAACTCGGGCAGTTCACCTCTTTTTTCTCCGGAGCAAATCGCAGAATTAGGCCCCGGAGTAGACTGGATTGATGAAATGTTCATTGAAGATGCCGTTACTCAGAATTATAATATAGGTTTTTCGGGAGGTAGTGAGACCTCCACCTTCTCCTCTTCCCTTTCTTATACCGGCGAAGAAGGAATTGTAGGTGGGGAAGAACTCTCTAACTATGAGCGTATAAACTTCAGGTTAAATTCTGAACACGAGCTTTATGATGGTTTTATAACCTTCGGTGAAAACCTGACTTTTGCTTATATCAACAGCAATGGAGTGAGCGTTGGAAATCAGTATAACAACACTTTACGAGGGGCATTTGGAACGCCTTCCGTAGTCCCTTTTTACGATGAAGATGGAAATTTTTATGACACTTCAAACGATTCGCAGCCATGGCTGGCAGGATGGGCAAATCCATACGCCTCTATGTTATATAATAACATGAACGAAGGCAACAACCAAAAACTCTTGGGAAATGTTTACGCGGAATTGAACTTATTTGAAGGTTTGGAATTTAGAACCAGTCTTGGTTTAGACTACTACGCTTCTGAAGGGCATTCTTATGAACCCATCTATCAGCTATCTATCTACTCCTTCAGGGACAGAGACAGGGTTTATCAATCGCAAAGCAAGGGTTATTCTTTACTTTGGGATAATCTCCTTACCTACGAATTTGATATTGCCGATAATCATCTTTTTGAAGTGCTTGCGGGTACTTCTGCCTATAGATTCCAGGGAACGTATATGAGTGGTAACAACGTAGACCTTATTTTCAGCGACCTTGAACATGCATGGCTCGATAACGCCCTTAACTCTGATGGAACACAAATCGGGCTTGGCGGCGGACCTAATAATGAGAATAAGCGGATGTCCTATTTTGGAAGGCTGAACTATAACTACAAAGACAAGTATCTTCTAAATACCACTTTTAGGGCTGATGGTTCTTCCAATTTTGCTGAAGAAAACCGCTGGGGATATTTCCCTTCCATTTCTGTGGGATGGGTCGCTTCCGAAGAAGACTTCTTAAGAGATTCTGACCTTTTTAGTTACCTGAAGTTCCGTGCCAGCTGGGGTCAGGTTGGAAATCAAAATGCGGGTGCATTCCAGTACCTCGCACCTGTGACCTTTGCAAATACGAATTATATTTTTGGTGCCGAAGAGGGAATCCTTACACCTGGAGCATACCCCAGCAGACTTGCCAATCCCGATCTTATCTGGGAGACTTCAGAACAAACAAACATTGGTCTTGATGCAAGGCTGTTTATGAATACCCTCACGGTAAATCTTGATCTTTATGAAAAGACCACCAAAGACTGGTTAATTAGAGCTCCTATTCTTGCTACTGCCGGTGCCGATGCTCCCTTTATCAACGGTGGAGATGTAACCAACCGCGGGGTTGAACTTGCGCTGGCTCTTAACAACAACATTGGAGATTTCAATTACAATATTGGTGTAAATGGTGCTTATAATGAAAATAAGGTAGGAAATATACCTACAGAAGACGGCATCATCCACGGAGCCACAAACCAGCTTTTTGACAACGCACCGGAATTTTACCGTGCGCAAAGTGGCTTTCCATTAGGTTATTTCTGGGGGCTTGAAACAGGAGGCATTTTCCAGACCGAGGCACAGGTTAACAATTATCGTGCAAACGGTCGTTTGATCCAGCCTAATGCACAACCAGGTGATGTAATTTATGTAGACCAGAATAATGACGGGGTTATTAACGACCAGGATAAGGTGAACATTGGAGATCCAAACCCAGACCTCACCTATGGTTTTAATATAGCTTTTAATTACAAGGGGCTCGATTTCTCGTTGCTTGCCAATGGAGTTGCCGGGAACCAAATAGTTCAGTCTTACCGAAATCAGTCAAGCCAGTTCGCAAACTATACCACTTCTGTATTTGAAAGATGGACAGGACCCGGCTCTTCTAACACCAGGCCAAGGGGAACATTAGACAACAGGAACTACACCAATTTCTCTGACCTTTTTGTACAGGATGGTGACTTTTTGAGATTAAGCAACCTTACTGTAGGATATGATCTTGCACAAATCACCGATAATTTTGCAGTTCAAAAACTAAGACTTTATTTCTCAGCTCTTAATCTTTACACCTTCACCAATTACGACGGAATGGACCCCGAAGTTGGTTACGGTATATCTGATGGAACTTATGCTTTTTCATCTGGGGTTGATCTTGGTTACTATCCAAGACCACGCACTTTACTTGTAGGACTAAACGTAACATTTTAATAAAAAAGAACATGAAAAGAGTAAATATTTATTTCTTACTGTTATTGGGACTGCTCTCCACAGTCTCCTGCTCAGAAGATTTTCTTGATGCAGAGCCTATAACAGAAGTAACCGATGCAAACTTTTACAGAACTCCCGAAGATGCATATTCTGCCCTGGTTGGAGTTTACGACGGGATGCAGATTGTCTCCGGAATTTCAGGATTAAGTTATCCGGTTGCAAGTATGCTAATGTCAGACAATATGTATGGAGGAGTTGGAAATGCCGACGATTATGCCTTCCAGGCAGTTGATGAATTTGATGTAAATCGTTCTCCAACCAGCACCAATCTTTATGAACCTCTTTGGATTGCTTATTATGAAGCACTTTTTCGCGCCAACGTTTTGATAAACAAAATGGACCAGATTGACTGGAGCGAAAATCCCGAATTACGCAACCAGTATGAAGCTGAAGCAAGATTTATAAGAGGCTATCTGTACTTTCAAATGGTAAAATTATGGGGGAATATCCCGTTACTTACAGAACCCACTACAGATAATGTTCCGCAGGCAACTCCTGAAGAAGTGTATACTGTAATTGCTCAGGACCTGTTATTTGCAGCCGAAAACCTTCCTGCAGAACCTTATAATTCCGTAGATGCCGGGAGAGTCACCCGGTGGGCTGCAAAATCTATGATGGGTAGAGTTTATCTTTATTACACCGGTTATTACAACCAGCCAGATCTTGTTGGTCTCGTGAGCCAAAGCGAAGCACTAGGTCATCTTGAAGATGTCATCCAGAACAGTGGACACGGCCTCGTACCAGAATACGCCCAATTATGGCCTGCTGCATCTTTAGAAAATTTTGCAGGAGAAAATAATCAGGAGATCGTATTTTCTGTAAAACATACTTTTACAAGCGATTACAATGGAAATACAGATGGTAACCACTGGATGGTCATGTTGGGAATGAGGGAATATACCTATTATCCATATGCCCAGGGTTGGGGGATCACTGTAACTCCTGAACTTTACCAGGCCTACAATGAATCTGACACAAGAAGGGAAGCTTCCATTATTGCAATTGAAGAAGAAGAAATTCCTTTTGACAAACTGGAGAGTCAGCGGGAATACACCGGCTACTACACCAAGAAATATACTCCTATGGCAACCGAAGATGGCGGAAGCCTTGCTGTAGAGCTTGGTGGTACAGATTTCCAGATAGGACAGTTTCAGGATTTCTACGTGATTCGTTATGCCGATGTGCTGCTTATGGCCGCAGAACTTGGAAGTGGCAATGCGCAGAGTTATTTTGATATGGTAAGAGCACGTGCCTATCAGGATGATTTCAGCTCTCTTGCCGTTACCCCGGAAAGGATTCAAAACGAAAGAAGACTGGAGTTCGCTTTAGAAGGACTCAGATTTTGGGACTTAATGAGAAACGGTATAGAGGAAGCTGCCGAAGAAATTGAAGTGAGCACAACCTTACTAAGCGGAGGTGTTGAAGTACAGAAAGTAATTTCTGCATCAAACCTTATCACTACACAAGGACTACAACAGATTCCTAACAATCAAATTACCCTTTCAGACGGAGTGTTAGTGCAAAATCCCGGCTGGTAGGAAAACATTTAAACAGAACAGTTATGAAAAAAATAAAAATATTTTTCGGTTTCTTTCTGATGACGACCCTGTTGCTTACTTCATGTCAAAAAGATGAATATGAATTAGGGGACACGATAGATCCTTCAGAAATAGAATTTGAAGTAGTTCAGGATTATGATATTGATCCGGGGGGAAACACCGTGATCCTCAGGTTCAACACAGACAGGGCTACACCGGTATGGAACTATGGAACCGGCCGCTCTACCAGAGCGATTGATACAATCAGGTATGCATTTCAGGGAGACTATACTATAGATCTCGATGTGGTTACACCGGGAGGAGTTGTTGACATGGAGCCTGTGACCGTTACAGTAACCGAAGATAACCTGGCTTATGTTAACGACCCGCTATGGACGAACCTCACAGGTGGTGTTGGCGAATCAAAGACCTGGTATCTCGATCTTGATGAAAATGCAGAATCTATTTACTTCAATGGGCCTCTATACTTCTATGGAACTGACAATGGATGGCTTGCAGGTGGTGCAGACGGATGTTACGAAGAAGGTGGAGATTGCTGGAACTGGCAACCCGAATACGCCTCCAACACCTGGCTTATGCCTGCCGGTGATTACGGTTCTATTACCTTTAGCCTTGAAGGAGGCCCATATGTAACTGCAAATCATTTGATGCTCCCGGCTCTTGGGGAACAGGAAGGCACCTTCTTTCTTGACAAAGATGCCCATACTATAAGCCTTACAGATGTAGAACTACTCCACAGCCAAAATAATGATGCCTGTGTAGATAACTGGGGCAACATTCGTGTTTTCTCTCTTACAGAAAACACAATGCAACTTGGGGTTCTAAGAAGAGATGATTGTGATGGCGCAGCAATGCTTGTTTACAATTTTATTTCTGAAGAATACAAGGAAAACTATGTTCCTGTAGAAGAAGAACCTACCATAGATGAAGGTTTTGATCCGGAGTTTGAACCTGGAGAACTGTTGCAAATGTTGACCGGAGGGCCATCTTCGGGAAGATACTGGGAACTTGATGCCAGTGGAAATCCCGTAGACTGGTTAGCTTCAGGAATTGGATGGACAGAAAGCGCAGATAGCTCCAGAGATTGGGGTTGGAATGCAGACTGGGATGCAATGGCTGAAAATTCCTGGATTCGTTTTGATCAATGGGGAGGACAAAACTATACCAAATACCAGGATGGAGTTGAAACCTCCGGAACCTTTACCATTAATGAAGAAACCAATGAGATCACTCTTGAAGAAGGAATGAGCCTTCTTGGCGTGGAAGGCAACTGGATGAGCCCTGCTACCAATGTGATAAAGGTAGTGAAAGCTTATGATGATTTTGCCTCCAGGGGAATCTGGTTTGGCACCAGCTATAATGCAGATACCGACGAATGGCTCACATTCCATTACGTTTTAGGAAGTAACGGTGGTAACGGAGATGGAAATGGCAATGGTAACGGAAGCTCAGAACCTACTACTTTGAACTTTGATAATTCAAAATTGGTCGTGGGAGATCTTGAAGGAAATGGAAACCTTCGTCTCGAATTATTCAATGAATTCGGTACTACAATGGAAGATCCCGGCCTGGTCCGATCTGAGGTAGCTTTTAACGAGAGAATAGAAGTGACTTTTACTTTATCTGGAATTGATGCTGAAGGATCTTATGATGCAAAAATTTACTTTGCTGATGGAGATTGGGCACCTCAGGGAGACGGGAATATCATAACTGTAGACGGTGATGGAACATACACAGTAACTTTTGAGGCAGCAAACGCTGCCGAAGGTACCATTGTCTTTGTAATAGATGTGGTCGGTTTAGCTGCAGATATTACAGATATGGATGCTATTTCAGCGACAATTGACGAAATTGTCATGTACTAAACCTCTTATACATAAGAGTTTCTTTAATCGCTCTTTAATTTGAAAATGCTGAAATCTAAAAGAAAGAAGTTTTACATGTTTAAGGCTTCTTTCTTTTTGCTTCAGCTAAATTTATACATGGCTTAAGGTCCCAAAAAGCCTGTTTTTAATTACATTTTTGATGACTAAAAAAAGATACTTTTTCCCTGCACTTTTTCTTTTTCTGAATTTTCTGAATTCCTGCAAAAGCAGTTCTCGTGAAGGCGTTGACACTAAAAGTTTTGAAACTGAACGAAAAACTTCCTTTAACGAAGACTGGCAGTTCAGGCTTGGGGATTCTTTGGCAAATTTCTCAGAAGCAAATTGGAGAACCCTCAATGTACCACATGACTGGAGTGTTGAAGGAGAATTTAGCCCCCAACATCCTGCAGGAGTTGGTGGCGGTGCCCTTCCCGGCGGACTGGGATGGTACAAAAAGACCTTTAGACTTGCTCCCGAAGACAGTACAAAAATAACGTCCATTCGTTTTGACGGC
>JACLAD010008224.1_pt1 | contig 46131 bp, 50 predicted proteins | sample 8027901 | NCBI WGS metagenome assembly JACLAD01 (sample SAMN15725071, study PRJNA655200) | protist metagenome | isolation source: fluorescence activated cell sorting (FACS) single amplified genomes of... | place: Spain: Blaines Bay Microbial Observatory, Mediterranean Sea | collected 2016-07-05 | reverse complement strand
CATATATTCTATGTAATGATTATTTAGTGCCTTTGTGTCTACTTCATTATAAAACAAAGCAAACATAAAAAAGTAAAATAAAGCAACCACACCAGATAATATACCAATACCAGATATAAGACTCGCAATAGAGAAATTATCATAATCAAATAAGTCATCTAATTCTGTATATATGATTTGTAGAAAACCATTGTATTCTAATTTATCTTCATTAGTAAAGATAGAGCAAAAAACAATAAATACTGAAAATAAAAATAGTGATAAAAAGAATGCAAATACTGGTTGAGAAAATAGGAGAGGAAAAGAAAAAACCTGACCTTTATCTATGATTTGCATGGCATCATTATAAAACTGTTCATAACTCATAATAAAACCACCTTATATTATTATTAATTTCATTATATTATAACAAACATTGATTCATCAATACTTTGACAGCAATTATATAAAAAAAGAGATAGCCGAAAATAATCCAACTATCTCTTTAGGTTAATTTTCACTTACTAAGTAAGATTCAATCAAATTAATCATATTATCGGTATGCTCCAATTCCTCTTTCAAATCAAGTTGGTACTCTACTAGGTTATCTAAATCTTCCTTGTTTACCTTAGTAAAATCGTCTATATAAATTTTAATTTTGGGCATTCTTTCTTCTAAGATATTAATTGGAATTTTAAACAATCCATCAGTCACTTTTACAATTAAAAAACTATAAATATAATCGTCGTCAGCCACATCAATTAACTGGTCAAAAAAGGAAAGACCTAAATGCTCTTCTAATACATCCATTAATCTACCTTGCTCTTCCATTTTATCTTCTAATGTATAAACTTTCTCTTTAAATTGGTCAAATGTAATATCTAAACTCTTCACTTAAATCAACCCTTCATAATAAATTATTCAATAAGTTTTATTTTCTATAAATATAACTTCAAATTTGTTTCTAAAACCTTTTTAATATTATTTAAACCATTTTCTTTAAAAGTTTCCACATAGTCATGTGCTTGCAAAACATCTGATTTTACGACTTCATCTAAAAAATTTAATATTTTATGTAAATGTGAATTACTATCATCTATTAACAGTGATAACCGAATATCTGATAAAAATTTATGCACAACCTTCTCTTTACTTTGTAAGGATTTATACTTACTAAGCAAATCATGATAATTAAATTCTAATCGCTCTAATTTTGTAATAGACTTCTTAATCTCCACTTTACCAGATATTTTTTCCTCAAGTTTAACCTGATTTTGTATTTTAATCATATCATTTTCTAATTCTTCTATAAAAACCTTTGTTTGACCTTCATAATTATTAAAATTAGCATTAACTATTTCCTTCGAAATCTTATCTACCAAATTATTATATAACTTTTTATGCTGTCGTTTTAAAGATATTGTCTCGGATATATTTGGCTGAACAACAAAGTAAAACATTAAAATAAGAATCGTGGAATAACAAGCAATAGAAAAATGCAAATTAATACCTGAATTACTCACTACATCAAAATAAGCACTTAATAATCCTACTGAAAATAAAAATGATACTATTGCTAAAATAACTAATCCAATACCGAGAAAGAAAATATAATCCCCTATAGAGTGGATACTTTTATAAACCTCATATAAAAATGTATTATATTTGATACTAGTATCAGACTTTATGAGACAACGGATAATTAAAAATAAAGATAATAAAAAAATGCTAAGTGTTAAAGCAAAAGGTGAAAATAAAAACACATTTGGAAAACTGGGCTGAACATTTAATAATAAAAAATTATTTATAAACATAATAAACACTTCCTCTCTATTTATATTATAAAGTAATCGCCTAACTAAAACAACGAAGAAAAAACTTTAATACAATTAAATTTCGCAAAAAATCATTAGATACTTTATTTAACAACTTATAGGATAAAAATTAAAAGTGAAGATTAAGAATATTATTAACAATTTCAGTAGGCTAAACCCAATAGCAAATAGTTATTGATAGTAGAATGCTTACGCAAGAACATTACACTTATCACTTAATATAAAGATGTAGAATTAGATATAGATATTCATCTTTTCATACAAACTTATATGTAATTTTTTCCATAAAAAAATATAAATAAATCACATATGTCTTCGTAGGAAGGACACGAAATTTTCAGACATACCCTAAAGTAAACAATAATGATAAAAAAATCTAACAAACAGACTATAATACCATATGAAAGAGAAAACTTACTGAATTGCATAACGATTCGTACACTGTTCATATAGAGTGGAATTATACTTCATTAAAAATAAACAAAAGTTTCTAAAATCATAAATATAAATAAGTAAAAAATTAAACAAATAAAGAATAAAATAAAAAAAGTGTTACACAATAATAGATGCAACACGAAATACAACACACATTACTTAGGAGGTTTTAATTATGGCAAATCGTAGCAACAATTCAAACAATCTTTTAGTTCCAGGAGTACAACAAGCATTAGAGCAAATGAAGTATGAAATTGCACAAGAGTTTGGAGTACAATTAGGTGCTGATACTACTTCACGTGCTAACGGTAGCGTAGGTGGAGAAATCACTAAGCGCCTTGTACAAATGGCTCAACAACAACTTCACTAAGTTGTATTAGTAAATCACATACTGATTACTTAACTATAACTACTCATTCACTTTACAAGTAAAGCGTATATATTAACGATTCCAATAATCACAACCCCTGCAAATGCAGGGGTTTTTATTTAAAACCACTACCGATGCATCAATTAATGGTGTGTAATCATTATTATGAACCAATAGAACATTATTACCCCTAACAAGAACTGGTCTTTAAAAGTAGAATAAAACAAATTATTTAATACATACTAGAAACACTCCTTAAAAAAGTTAGTGAAATTCCTTTTTTTTACTGGTATAATTAAAGGATATAAGGAGTGGTTTTTATGAACATAAGACAACATATAGGCTTTGGTTTAATACCTTCTATATCCATTATCGCTGTATTTTATATTTATTATATAACAACAAATTTGCAAAGCACTTATAATCTAAGTCATTTTGTTTCAATTTTATTAATGACTTTCTTTTACACAGTTTTAATTTTGATTTTTAAAAAGTCTTTTACGTTTTTAGGAATTATGCCTTACATAGGATTTAAATTCACCAATTTCGTTCTTACTATTACATACTTTTCGTTTTATTATTGCATTATTACACTTAGTATTTATCTTTTACAACCTATGTATATAGAAGAAATAGGGTTACTTAAATTAATATTTATTCCAATTGTTTTTATTTTAAGCCTTTATTTTGTATTTAAAAACTTTATTAAAGTATCTGTAACTTTTATAAAAATATCCCCAAGAATATATTTTGATTTAATCAACAATGAGATACATACATTAGATGATATTAAAAATTACGATGTAGTCCCTCTATATGAGGATAACCTTGATATTGATAGATATCTCTTTGGAATTGATTTATTGAAGAAAAACCGAATAAGAAATAAAAAATATAATTTTAATCATTCAAAAATAAAAGAAATAAATTACGAACTATCAGAAGATAAAACATACATATTAATAAGTGCTTACGATAAAAAAATTGAACTTCTATGGGAAGATAAGATTTATTTTAATCAAGAAGTTAATATGGATACACTTTATAAATATGATATTAAAGAGTTAGTTAACTCCCTTAAAATTTTAGAAAATAAGTAAACTAGGTTATCGTTAACCTAGTTTTTTTCTTCCCAAAATTTCATTATAGACTCCACAGACTTTGTGCCTATTATATTTACAGCATAATAAATCATATCTTTGTACTTGATTGTTCTAATAGGATGTTTAGGTACACCGTGCATATCTCTAAAAGCCATTATGTCTACCATTGTAAAGGCAACTAAGATAATGACAGGTTGACCTTGTACTGTCCAAGTTCCCCTTGTTCCTAAAACAACAGGAAGGGGGCTTTCACGCTTTTTGACATATTGGTATACCCATTCTTGCTCTGTTAGTGGTTTATCACTCATAGTCTATATCTCCAATATTTATGCACGCTACTCTTATTTTCCACAATATAACACTCATTTATACAAAAAAAAGAGACTGATTATAATCAGTCTCCTTTTTTTATTTCTCACGTCCAAGTGAATTAATGCACTCCGCATATGTTAAATCAAAAGAGAAATAAATAGTGCCTTTATGGATAAGATGTTTTTCATGCATTCTCCAAGTTGTTTGTTTTAAATCACCAGATAAGAAGGTAATTTCAACCCATTTTCCGTCAACATGAGATATAGTAAAATCAATTACTGGTGCAACTAAACTCACATCTACTCGTTGTAGTTGTTTATGTCTTAATAATGATAAGTCAAAAGCCATTTTAGACACTCCCTATGTATTAATGAATATAATATTATTATACACAAATTTACTCTTTTTTTCTACTAGTTAGATAATGAATGTAATTTTTTTATTTTTTATATTATAATTAATATGAGTTTTTAATTGAAAAGGAGTGTTTTAATAATGAAAAAAACAGAGTTAGTTTTAGAAGATTTAATCAAGGCTTATGCTATAAACGCTGGAAAAGACGGAGTATTTCTTAGTATACTAGAATACAGTGATGATTTAGCCACTATTTTAAAAATAGCGAAAAGAGACTTAGTGAAGTACGTTGATGGATATATGTATGTTTCTAATTTTAAGAATGAAGAAAAACTTCGTGAGTTTTTTGAAAAAATCAAAACAGAAGTACACCCCGATGCAGCTTACGTAGTTCTTGTTATCAATAATGAAATCATAGAAGAATATCCAGAATTTGAATAAACAATAAAAAGGATGCTAAATTATTTAGCATCCTTTTTATATTATACAAACAAATATTTATCTGATTTAAAACCAACAATAACAGGTCTAGTGTCTTCTTTAACTTCCGAAAGGCTTGTGGATTTACTTCCCGTCCTAAAAAGACTTCTTGAGTATCTATATGATTTCGCAATTAAATCACTTCGCTCTTCAATAACTAATTCTATTCCTAAGTTAGACATATAATCTTTTAGGACTATATCTTTTGATTCTATTGTACTAACTTCAACAGCATTAGATTTTTCTTTTATAAGAAGTTCATTAAACTGATTAACTACATCTTGATGTTTATGTTTCATAATTGATTGTTGCAAACTTAAGGTCATAACATTAATCCACTCATTATCCATTTTAATTTTTGATACTTTCTCCAACATTTTAACATAGTGAAAGAGCTCTGGATGTTTAATCAAAAAACTATTTAAATTAGAATGAGGATTTGTTAACTGTCTTGTTTGTTCTCCTAATTTGTAATACTCACTTCTACTCATCTTGCGTAACTCTGTTATAAAACCATTTTCTTCTTTAATAAAAACAGACATCTCAAATCCTTCTTTAAAGAAGGAACAAAAATTACTTAGAAAATCTCCATCTGATTTACGCATATACTGAGTAAAATAAAATCGGTTATTAAAATCATCAATTTTAACAAATACCTTTTTATTTAAGAATAAACCCAGAGCATATTTAAATTGTTCAATATAAAAATTTCTGACTAGCTTAAACACTTCCATTAACCTTTCTTCTAATAAGTTTAAGACATTTATATTTCGCTCATCTATAATACGTTGTGTTAAAGCAAATAATCTATTATAAATCAGTGAATCACTCTCGATATGTTTTGAAAGGTTTTTTAAAACATTTTCTGTATCTTCAACAAAGATAGTATTTTTCATATCAAGTGATGACGACAGTGAATTGTGTTCATCTAACATTTTTTTCGTCACCTTAATACGATTATCAGTCATATCCTTTAATAATTTATATTGTTGGTTCTTTTCAAGGACATCTTGAATGTTATTTAAATCTGAAGAGTTTACTTTATTATCTTCAATAAGGTTTAAAAAGTAATTAGTTAAATTATCATACTCCTTGAAATCAACATTCCAATTTAACAGAGATTTTTTTTGATATAATTTCAACACCTTAATCAACTGCTGTTCAATATTTAAAGAATAAATAAAATTATTTGTTTTCTCCAAGACATCAATATGTAAATTACGATGCTCTGTCATTATTAACACTCCTTTTTTTTGAATAAATTTAATTATTTTTAATGCTTTAATTATACCATACAGATAATAAAAACAATAGAAAAAACCAGTCAAAAGACTGGCTTAATATTGTATAAATTGTTGCTGTAACAAATCTGTTGTCTGATTAAATGTTGATTTTTCATAAACATCTTGGCATAGAAATTGTCTTATAACAGGATAAGCGGCAATAGCATTATCAACTTCACGATTTGACCCTCTTTTGTATGCGCCAATGTTAATCAAATCTTCCGAAGAATTATAACTAGCCAACAAATTCCTTAAATTATTTGCAGATTTTAAATGCTCACTTGAAACAATTTCATTCATTACACGACTTACACTAGACATAACATTAATAGCTGGAAAGTGGGCTTTTTGTACTAATTTACGGTCTAACACGATATGACCATCTAAAATACCACGAACAGCATCAGCGATTGGCTCATTCATATCATCACCGTCTACTAAAACAGTATAAAAAGCCGTTATACTACCTTTATGAGATGTTCCTGCTCTTTCTAATAGTTTAGGCAACATTGCAAAAACACTAGGCGTATAACCTTTACTTGTTGGTGGTTCACCAATGGCTAAACCAATTTCCCTTTGTGCCATAGCATAACGTGTAACTGAATCCATCATTAACATTACATTTTTACCTTGGTCTCTAAAATACTCTGCTACTGCAGTTGCGGTAGATGCTGCCTTTAATCGTTGTAAAGCTGGTGTATCTGAAGTTGCAACAATAACAACTGAACGCTTTAAACCTTCTTCTCCTAAATCACGCTCAATAAAATCACGAACCTCACGACCACGTTCTCCTACTAATGCTATAACATTAATATCTGCCGTGGTATTTCTAGCTATCATACCCATCAGTGTACTTTTACCTACACCAGAACCAGCAAAAATACCTACACGCTGTCCTTTACCAATTGTTAAAAGACCATCTAATGCTCTTACTCCAACTTCAATCGGTTCGTGTATACGTGGTCTTGTTAAAGGATTAGGGGGTTGATTATTTGTTGAGTATTTTACTAGCCCTCTTGGTAAAGCAGTATTATCTAAGGGATTTCCACGCCCGTCTAATACTTTCCCTAAAATAGAACTACCCACTTTAATTTGTAATGGAGAACCTGTTCCTACTACTAAACAACCTGGTCCAATTTGCGAAATCTCATCTAATGGCATTAATAATACTTTATTTTCTTTAAACCCTACCACTTCGGCTTGAATAGGCTCTTCATTTTGGGAAGGATAAATTAAACAAATTTCACCTATTTTAGCATTTGGACCTTGAGATTCAATTGTTAATCCAATCACTTGAATCACTTTACCGTGTTTTTGTATTGTATTAGTACTATCAATAACTGATTTATATTCGTCTATTGAAATATTCATTGTAGACACTCCTAAACTTAAAATCGATATGTAATACAAATATTATATCATATTCACCTTCAGAAATATATATTTTTATTACCAACTAAAACTAAAACTCCCTTGTTATAAAGGGAGTTTTCAAAAGTTACTTTTTCTTTTTCGGCTCATATAACTGATATAATTGATTAGATTTCTTTCTTGCAGAAAGAAGAATAATTAAAATGACAATTATAACGCCAATAACGATACCACCAATGACTTTTAAATCAACATTTACTGGTAAACTAAAACCAGCAGATTTTTCAACAACATTATATGTAGCTTCTACACGATAATTTAAAGGCTCTTGTCCTTCTGCAGTTGCTTTAAAAAGAATCTTATCTGTTGTTTCTCCAACTTCTTGACTTTCGCTTATATCAAAAGAAACAGATACCTTTTTTTCTTCACCTGGAGCTAATTCAAAATTAGTTTCATTTGGTTTCAAATGTCCTTCTTGCTCAACTTCAATGACTTGTGTTTCTTGACTATCATTTGTAACAGTGAAATCTGTTAAATAATCTTTTGTACCTTGCTCAACAGGTGTTTCAATTTCAATAACAGCAGGAGATATACGAATACTAGTAGATTCTACATCAGTTGTTTCTTCGACTTCTGCACTTTCTTCTACTTCAGTAGTTTCAACTACTTCCTCTGTACCTTCGGTTGTTGGTTGTTCCCCTTCACCTTCGGCAAATACAGAGCCAATAGAAGCAAACATTAGAATGAATATTAGGAATAGCAATTTCCTCATACTTTTTCACACCTTCTACTTTTTATAAATATAATAATATTATACCTTATTTAAATAATTAATTAAACTTACAACATTTTCAAATAAAGATAGAAAAACCTCTAACAAGAGAGGCTTTTCTAATTACTCTTGCTTACTCAAATAGTATTCCATTAAATGTTTTTTGATTTCTTCTAATTGGCTATCCAATGTTATATTATATGAGCCATTAGGAGTATGTATCATACAACTACCCTTATTTAGCTTATGGTCTAAAAGAATCTTCAAATCGGAATCTCCTTCTAAGTGCAACCTTAATTCATCTTTATAAGGAGTAATAAGTTCATAATCTTCGGCAGAAACCTGAAGAGTAATTAAACCACGCTCTTCTACTTGCTGAAGGGCATTTGCTATAATTCCCTTGGTTGTTTCTGGGGATTGATTTAACTCTTGGACAATGATTTTTTCTGCAATTCTCATACCTAAATCTAATAAGAAAGGCTCTGAATCTTTAATAATTCTTTCTTTTTCAAGATAAGCATCTTCAATAATTTGATTAGCTGTTTCTAATTTACCTTCAAATTCTAAACGATTATCTTCTAAACCTTTTTGATACCCGTGTTCATAACCTTGCCTTTGTGCATCTTGATACATTTGCTCAGAAATAGATTCTAATTCTTGTTGCTTAGATGACCACCAAGATTCTATTTCTTGTTGAGCTTGATTTTTTTCTTCATCTATCTGTTTTTGCAGTTCTATTAATTGTCCTTGTAGCTCTTGTACTTCTAATTGGAAGTTCTTTTTTATACTTTTAAAATCTGTTGGTTGTGGAGAAGAGTTATCTCCCTCTCCACTAATCAAAGGTGTATTAAACTCAATCTTTTTTGCTTCAATAACTCGTTTATTGTCATTAAAATTGAGAGTTTTGATAATATTAGACAACTACATCATCTCCCCCACCACGAGCGATAACAATTTCGCCTTCTTCTTCTAAGTGGCGGATTTTAGCAACAATACGACTTTGGGATTCTTCAACAGTTTTCAGTTTAATTGGTCCCATTACTTCCATTTCTTCTTGAACAGTTTCAGCCATACGCTTAGACATATTCGTTAGAATTAACTCTTTTACTTCATCACTAGCCGCTTTTAATGCGTATAGTAAATCTTGTTGCTCTACTTCACGAATAATACGCTGAATACCACGGTTATCAATCATAACAATGTCTTCAAACACGAACATACGCTTTTTAATTTCTTCTGCTAGTTCTGGGTCTTGAAGTTCTAGCGCTTCTAAAATTGTTCTTTCTGTTGCTCTATCTACACCATTAAGTACTTGAACAACTGCATCTACACCACCAGAATTTGAATTTTCTTGTGTATTTGTAGAAGACAACTTTTGCTCTAGCATTGATTCTACTTGGCTAATAACCTCTGGGCTAATTGAATTATCACCCATTAAAGCAATTCTTCTAGCAACATCTGATTGAACTTCTTGCGGCAATGCAGATAATATACGACTAGATTGAACAGGCTCTAGGTAAGATAAAATAAGAGCGATTGTTTGTGGATGTTCATTCTGGATAAAGCTTAGAATTTGATTTGGGTCTACCTTTCTAGCAAAATCAAATGGTCTTACTTGTAGGGTTGTGGTAAGGCGACTAATAATATCAATCGCCTTTTCTTGACCCAATGCCTTTTCAAGAACATCCTTTGCATACTCAATACCACCATGACTAATGTAGTCTTGTGCTAAACACATTGAGTGGAACTCATCTATGATTTCTAACTTTTGTTCAGTATCTACTTTTCTTACACTTGCAATTTCTAATGTTAGTCTTTCGATTTCCTCTTCGCTTAAATGCTTAAAAGCTTCGGAGGAAACCTCTGGACCTAATGCTACTAATAGTAAAGCCGCCTTTTGTCTACCATTTAATTTTTTGTCTTTATCATTTGCTTTCATGATAACATTCAACTCCTAGTCTTGATTCATCCATGTTTTTAATAACTTAATAAACTCATCTGGATTTCTCTTTACAAGATTTTCAATTCGCTTACGCTTTAATGTATCTTCATTATCTTGAACTTTTCCAAACTCAAAGTCTTCAATTTCATCTATAAGTGGTGCGTTATTTTCAGTTGTAGACACTTCTTCTACTTCTGATTCTTCTTTCTTACGTTTACCACTTCTCACTGCCATTACAACAATGATAATTAAAAGAAGAACTGCTAATCCACTTACACCATATAAGATATACTGTGTAGTTTTATTTTGTGGCACTTCTTGTTGAACAGCGTTTGCTGGATTTTCTCCTTCAAACTTGTTAACAAAAACAGTAATTTTATCATTAATTTGTTCATCCGTGATTTCTTCATTATTAATTGAAGTACGAATAATACTTGATAAAACAGATTCAATATCAGCAAGAGTCTCTTCTGTTAGAGTATCTGGGTTTTCTGGGTCTGGTGGCTCTACTCCAACCTGAATAGCTAAATCTACTACGTCATAAGGACTTTCTTCGATTTGTTTATGGATACGATTGACTTCAGTGTTAATTCTTTCTTCAGTCTTTTCGTATTCATTGTTTTCATTTCCACCTTCTGTTGAAGGATAATTTGCCACATCTGTTTCACCAGTTCCAGCTACACTTTCCATAGTAGCGCCTTCACCTTTGTACTTCTCTTGGATACGCTCAACACTAATAGCAATACCTTCTTGTGTTTCTTTATCCACTGGCTCTACTAGTTGTTCTTCACGCTTTTCCTTAGAAAAGTCTACATTGGCAAGTACTGAAACTACAACTTTATCATTTCCTAAAATACGGGATAACATCATTTGAATTTCTTTTTGAATATCATTTTGAATATCTCTTTTAATTTCCCTTTGTTCCTTATGTAATGTAATTCCGCTAGCTAGTGCGGCTCCGTCTACATAATCATAACTAACTCCACCATTACCCACGATAGTAATATTTTCTTCTGTTAGATTTGGAACACTTTTACTAATCAAGTGATATAGACCATTGACTTGTGTTTGGTCTAATTGAACGCCTGGTGTAGTGCTAATTGTTACCGATGCTGTTGCATATGATTCTTCATCTGATAACCAAAGGTTTTCTTTTGGTAGAGTAATCATTACAGTAGCGTCTTGAATACCGTCTACACTTCTAATTAAATCTCTTAATTCATTTTGCATTGCATCTCTTTCAACTACATCAAATTGCTTATCAGTCACACCAAAACTCATATTTTCACTAAATACACTGTAATTAACATTACCACTTTTAGGAATACCAGCGGCTGCTAATTCTACTTTTAGAGCAGAAGCATTTTCTTGTGGAACACTAACACCTTTTCCATCTGTTGAAATTTCTACTGGAATACCTTTTGCTTCAATAGCTTCTTTGATTTCTCCTGTTTCAGCTTGTGATAAATTTGAGTATATTTGCACATAATTTGTTTTACTACTAAAATACACAAAAAATACAAGTAAAATTGAGACTAATACTAAACTAGATATAATAAATATCTTTTTACCTTTGGTTAACTTTCCCCAAGTTTCACCAAATTGGTTTTTTAATTGTAATGCTTTTTCTTTCATGATTTTCGCTCCTTTTAAACTTATCAACCTACCACTAAATATTCTTATATGATAAATTAATTAATAACTTTTTTAGATTTAATGGATTCCATCTTATACACTTCTTTGTTCTTCAATATAATGATGTACATTTTCTATTGCTAAGTCTCCAACGCTAGAAATAAAAGCGTTTCTTGTCCATAAAGTAGGTATTCTACTTTTTAAATGTGGAAATTCTTCTCTTAACTGGCGTGAACTAACACCTTTTAATTTAGTTACACAGTTCATAATTCCGAATCTAGGATTACAACTAATAATTAAGTGAACACAATCTGGTGAAATTTCCATTTCTAAAATATCAAACTCATACTCAACCGATACCTGTTCAAAAATCTCTTTCAGACGAGTCTTAATATCATCTTCTACCACTTTTCTTCTATATTTCGTACAAAAAACTACATGATATTGACAACTATATGTAAGATATTGCTCTGTCTGATATTCCTTTTCTTTATTTTGTATTTTCACTGGTTCTCACATCTTTCATTTTTAAAATCACGTCTTCCTCTTTTAATTAAACATTATATAAATATGTATTATCTACTATTTCAATTATACAAATTACTAAAAAAAAATCAAGTCCTATATTTATTTAAGTTAGTAATAATAATTTATTCTATTATAAATGTCCATATTTTTTTAATTATTTTCTTTAAACTTCTTTCCCTGCATTTTATTATTTTATTAAATAGCAACTTATGATAAAATATTTTACATATATATAATGAAGATAATACATACTGGGAGTGGAAAACTATGCTTTACCATAAAACTTATGAACTAAGCCCCAATCATGACTGGGTTGTTTTAGTTCACGGCGCTGGAGGGAGTTCTTCTATTTGGTTCCGACAAATAAAAGAATATAAAAGGCACTTTAATCTTTTACTATTAGATTTACGAGGACACGGAAGGTCTAAAAATTATTCTTCTACTATTAATTCTGAATATACTTTTGATGATGTAGCAATGGATGTAATAAAAGTATTAGACCATTTAAATATAAATAAAGCACATTTTGTTGGGATTTCACTAGGAACTATTGTTATTAGAGCTATTGGTGAAATAGCCCCTGATAGAATTAAATCTATGGTATTAGGTGGGGCTGTGACCACACTTAATATAAAAACCAATTTTCTTTTAGCAGTAGGTAATACATTTAAAAGAATTATTCCTTATATGTGGCTGTATAATATTTTCGCTTTTGCCATAATGCCTATGAAACGCCACAAAACATCAAGAATGTTATTTATAAGGGAAGCTAGTAAGTTATATCAAAAAGAATTTATTAGATGGTTTACTTTAACTAAAAATATAAATCCTCTATTAAAATATTTTCAAGAGAAAGAATTACCTATTCCTACTCTTTATATAATGGGGAATGAAGACTATATGTTTTTAACTCCTTTACAAATCTCAATTACAAAGCACTTACACTCCAAATTAGTTATATTAAAAGACTCTGGACACGTTTGCAATGTAGACCAATATCAGTTATTTAATAAAAATTCTATCCAATTTATTTATGAAAATGCTTCTAATAAGCAAACAGCATAAATAAAAGAAACAATATAAATAATATCAACTCTTATTTGAAAACTTCACAAATTTTTATTAGATGATATAATGATATGGATTTATCACATTTATATTTTATACAATAAAAGATTACATAATTTTTAATTAAGAGGATGGTAGATTTTAAAATGTCAAACAATATTAATGACTTAATGACGTCCCAATCAAAAATGGGATACTATTCAAATGTTAAAAGTTTTGAAGAGCAATCTTCACTAGGAAAAGATTCATTTTTAAAAATCCTAGTTGCTCAATTACAAAACCAAGACCCAACAAAGCCATTAGAAGACCGTGAATATATTGCTCAAATGTCACAATTCAGTTCTTTAGAGCAAATGTCTAATTTAAATAAGACTATGAGTAAATTTGTTGAGTTTTCTATGGGAAATAGTTTAACGCAACAATCCCATCTAATTGATAAAATAGTTAAATGGGAGCAAAAAACGGAACTAGCAACTCTAAGTGGAGAAGGAACTGTTATTGGTATCTCTTCTAAAAACGGTGAAATTTTAGCTACTTTAGATAATGGAAAGCAGATTCCTATTAAAGATATTATTTCTGTTGGACAAGATGAAGTATCTGAAGAAACAACAGAAGAGACTACTGAAGGTCAAGAAACAGTAACAGCATAATACAAAAAACCAACTTTCCTTGATAGTTGGTTTTTTTGTATTAAAAAATACCTATTTCTTTAAATAGCATAACAACTGTGGGGTCGCTTGAAGTAAATTCTTCTTGTACATCTTTGGGAACATAGTTATCCATTAGTGACTGTATTGCCTTTGCATGAACTAATAAAGAATCTCTCTCTTTTATCAAATCTTCATTTGATAGTGATTCTAACTTTTGCGTTAAAGCTTTCCCTTGCAACCAAGTCTCCATCAATTTCATCATATCGATGGCACCTTCATTGGTTAAATTTTCCATTTTACACTTAAAAGTGTCAGGATTCATAGGCATATCTTAATAACCTCACTTTTCATTTATATAATAAGTATAGCCAAAATAAAAACTCATAACCACAGGCTATGAGTTGTTTTTCTTATAAGGAATTATTTCGCTGATAAGGGTCATTCATTTTCTCAATTTCTTTATATATCTCATACGTACACCCATAATCAATGAGTATTGGCTGATTATTTAAATAACCCCAAGAAGACATTTCTTCTAAATCTCCTTTTAAAAGATTATTATCTAAAAGAATATCAAAAAACTCCATAAATTTAATATACCTTGTATCATCCATATTCTCTTCTAAAAGAAGATTTGATAAATCATATAACTCCATTTCATGTTCCATTTCTTCTGTTATCTGTTCTGTTCTAACCATAATGTTAACTTGCTTATTTCCCACAATTAAATTAAAACAAGGAGATAAAAATTCAGCAAACTCACTATCTTTAAACTTTTTATAAATCTTATATTCATTTTGGTTCTGTCGATTTCCTAATTCATTCTGAGGAACTTTTAATACTAAATGCTCATTAAAAATATAAACTTTTCTAGTAGACCCTTCACCTATAAACTTAAAGTTTTGTTCAATAAATTCTTCTGTGATTCTCCCACGCCTAAAGGCAGTGGGCTTCAGAGGAACAACCAGTTTATTATAAAACTGAACGTTTTATATAGGGACTAGTCTATTTTACTCGATTACAAAGTACCTTCGGTACTCAGCCCCGAATCTAGGGGAACTAGCTACGTCTAATTCGTAGATACTTTTGTTTTATACCAAACTGGCTGCTTAAATATTACTTCTAAACCAGTATATGTAACGTCTTTGAATGCTTTTTTCATAATATTAAAGGCACCATTTACATCCCTGTGGATTGTGCATCCACACGTAGGACAGTTATAATTTCGACCAGAAGGCTTATATTTATGCTTTGGATTTTCTGGACACATTTGAGAAGTGTGATGCTCTGGTTTTTGTTGAGTACGAATACCAGCTAGTTTGGATTTGTATTCTAAAAAGTCCGTAATTTTACCATACGCCATTTGAGAAATCTTTTGGCGTGTTTTACGTTTCAAACGTTTTTTCTTTTTGGTATTTTTCTCAACACCTTTAAGTTTTCCAATCACCATATCGGTAATGCTTTTCTCCACGCAAAAATTAACCGCTAATCTAGTGGCTTTGTGATATAAGTCTAAAAGTTGATTATCGGAGCGTGTTTTTACATAGTTTTTGACACGAATCCATTTGTTAAAATTACGACTACTTTTTTGGCATTTTGATAAACGCTTACTTATGTACGCAAGAGATTTATTTCTCCATTGTTTTACGGAACGAATTGCACGACCAGATATAACTAGTGACTCCTTTTCTGTTGATAACGCAATCGTATGTACTTCTCCAATATCCACACCGCAAGGTGTTGTTTCTGTGCTTTCTGGCAATTCGTCAACTTCTTTGGTGTAGTGGAAGTAATATTGTCCATTTTTAAAAACAATTTCAGCATACGAAGTATGCTCGATATTATCAGTATTAAAAATCTCCACATAGTTTTTAACTGATAAAGTTAAACGAATGGTATCACCATTAATTTTGATAGCAGATTCTTTAAAAGGAATACAAAAGAAAGTTTTTTCTTTATACGGATATTTTGCTTTTTGATTACCATTTCTTCTTAACTTTGAAATTGTTTCACGATTGGATTGATATTTATCCGTTAACGCATTTAAAGTGTGCCGTTGCACTGGATAAACACCAGCTAATATTTTTTGAATATCATATTTACCAATCCAGTTTTTATGTTCAGACCATTCAAATTGAGCAATTTCAACGATATGATTCCATACTTTTGCACAATTCATTTGCGCATCTTTTAGTTTTTGAACATCATTTTTATTGATAAGTTTTAAAATAAATTTATTGGTCACATGCATGATTTTCACCTCCTTATGACTAGTATATATTACATAAAACATATTTCAATTTTCTTTATATACAAATAACCCACCCCTAAAGGAGTGGGCTTGTATACATCTCTTCGAAAGTTCAAGTTCTGTCAAAGTAAAAATAACAAAGAATGCATAAAAAAGTATTGATTTAAAAGCAATAGAATACATCTTCTTTACTGGTGTATCCTTTTTAACAGCACTTTTCATTTGATATTTTTTCATACTAACAACTTTATTTTCCAAAATAAACACTCCTTTAAATATATATGAATGAATTTAACAAGAACTATGTTTAAAAAAATTAAAAAGCAAGGCATGTTAGCCTTACTTTTTAATTTTCTTGATTAACTTTTTCGCAAATTTGTAAGTGTCGATAGAAGTCTCCACTAACAATGCCCCAAACACAAGTAAAGCTCCCCCTAGAACTGTGAATAGTGCAATAGCGAATAGAAGCGGAAGAGAAAACTTCGCTCCAAAAGCACCAAGGATAAGACCAAACCAAATGATAGCAGTACCAATGTGGTCTAGAAAATCAAACTTAGTTTCACCACGGAATTTAGCAACTCCATTAGCGATTAAACCTTTAACTGAAAAACTCTCTAATTTTGCAAACATACAAAAATCCCTCCAAATATTAAATAAGATATGATAAATTATATCATTGATAAAAAAAATACTAAATTTACTAAATTTTAGAAGTAACAAATGTTTTTTATGCTATAATTAAAGGGTATTTTAAATAAAAAGGAGTGCTTATAATGTTATTATTTGAAGAAACAGTAGATAGAGAATTAGAAGTGGAATATAAATCAATTCTTTCAGAGAATAAATATCAAGAATTGCTACTTAAGGTTGATAAATTCACTAAAAAAGAAAAAACTTACACTCAAATCAATCATTACTTTGATACTGAAGACTTAATTCTTAATAAGTTGGGTATTACTTTACGCCTTCGTTTAAAAAATGACAAATATGTTCTACAAGCGAAGTTGCCTACAGACAAAGAAGCAACTTATAGCGAATCAAATGAAGTGTCCTTACCTTTTTTAAAGAAAGATGCTGAAACTATTTTGAGTAAAAAACAACTTTTTACTGAAAACCTAGTTGTAGCAGAAGTTATTAAATTTGTTAATGAAAAAACAAACCAAAACTCATTATCAAAAGATAGCATCTTTATTTTATTAGGAACTTTAGAAACAAAGAGAACCGATTTCTCTTTTTACAATGACACCATCTCATTAGACCATAATAAATATAATGGAAAAGAAGATTGGGAAATTGAGTGGGAAACATCCAATCATAAGTTTGTAGAATTCATGAATGATGAATTACTTAAAGTAGAATTTGATAATGGTTCTGGTAAAAGAAAAAGATTTATTAAAAATTTAAAAAAGTAAGAAATGATTTAAGTCATAAGGATTAATATCCTTGTGGCTTTTCATTTATTGACTTGGATTAAATAAAATGGTAATCTATTAATAGATGAAAGGCTCCTTCCGAAAGAGTCGTCTATACATTGGCTCCGTGTGGGTTGGGTATGGATTACAGGAATAAAACCTTGGAATTAATCACAATTTTAGTGATTGTTTCAAGGTTTTTTATATTTCAAATAAAAGAGGAATTTGTTCCTAAAATTGAAACATAATTGTTTACCCTTATAATTAAAATATATTATTTAAAAAGGGTGAGCAAATTGCTAGAACTTAACAAAATATATAATATGGACTGTTTAAATGGAATGAAGCAGTTAATACCTGATAATCATATAGATTTAACTGTAACTTCACCTCCTTACGATAATTTAAGAAAATACAAAGGATATTCTTTTGATTTCGAAAACATTGCTAACGAACTTTACCGCATTACTAAAAAGGGTGGAATTGTTGTTTGGATTGTAGGTGATAGTGTTATTAATGGTGGAGAATCATTAAATTCATTTCGCCAAGCATTATACTTTCAAGAAATTGGATTCAAAGTATATGACACAATGATTTATCAAAAACAAAACGGAATGCCTTTAAATCATCGTAGGTATGAACAAAGATTTGAATATATGTTTGTTTTATTAAAAGGACAAAGACCGAATACTTTTAATCCTATTATGGTACCTTGCAAACAAGCTGGAAAAACCAACACTGGTGGTGCGAGAAACTCTGCTACAAAAGAAGAAAAAAACGCAAATTACGGTGGATGGGGATATGGAAAGGATATTAAAGATTATAAAATAAAAGATAACATTTGGGGCTATTACACTGGAAATGGTCATTCCACATTAGATAAAATTGCATTTAAACATCCAGCTATATTTCCAGAGCAGTTAGCAGAAGACCATATTCTTTCTTGGTCAAATGAAGGCGATATTGTTTTTGACCCATTCAATGGTAGTGGAACTACAGCAAAAATGTCATACATAAATAATCGTAACTTCATAGGGTTTGAAGTATCTGATGAATTTGTTGAAATCACCAATCAACGATTAGCAACTGCTAAGAAAAAAGATACATCTGATGGTGATAGTTAATGTTAAGGCATAATAAAATATATAATATGGATTGTTTGGAAGGCATGAGACAATTAATACCAGATAATTATATAGACCTAACAATAACTTCACCACCTTATGATAATTTAAGAAAATATAAAGGATATTCTTTTGACTTTGAAAACATAGCAAAAGAATTATTTCGTATCACAAAGCAAGGTGGAGTTTTAGTTTGGATTGTAGGAGATGCAACTTTAAAAGGTAGTGAAAGTGGAACATCTTTCAAACAGGCTTTATTTTTTAAAGAGATAGGTTTTAATCTACACGACACTATGATTTATGCTAAAAATAACCCTGTTCCTTTAAATCATAATAGATATGAACAACAATTTGAATATATGTTTGTTTTGAGCAAAGGGAAACCTTCTATTTTTAATCCAATAAAAGTTCCAACAAGAACTGCTGGAAATATTAGAAATAGAAAAACAGATATTAGGCAGTATGATAACGATGGTATGCGTCATCGTGATGAAATTACTGTAACCAAAAGTGAAAAAATAAAAAACAATATATGGTTTTACTCCATAGGAAAAAACCAATCAAGTAAAGATGAATTTGGTTCTAAACATCCAGCAATATTTCCAGAACAGTTAGCAGAAGACCATATCCTTTCTTGGTCAAATGAAAACAGTATTGTATTTGACCCTTTTATGGGAAGTGGAACTGTTGCTAAGATGTCTATTTTAAACAATAGAGATTATCTTGGATTTGAAATTTCAGAAGAATTCATTAAAATTGCAGAGCAACGCATAAATAGTATAAAAGAATGACTATTCATAATGAATTGTGGGTATAATATAAATACTTCGCATAAGACATCTTTGCCATTAACATCTCTTTCAGAGTTCGGCAAAGCAAAACCCTTACTATATATATCAGTAAGGGTTTTATTTTATGCAAATATTAAAAGATACATGTTAAGAGAATAAGGATATAACATAAGGTTAAAATGTTTAAGTATCTTGTATAGCCAAATTCAAACACACTTTACTGAACAAAGGCATTATGCAACGCACAAACAGCGTCATTCATTCTTTCTTGTTTAACTAGAAACCATATAGTTGTATGTGAATCTGCTGATTGATAAACTTCTATCTGCTTATTATATAAAGATTGAATAGCTTTTGCCATAACACCTGGTATTCCTTTCATACCACTACCAACGATTGAAACCTTTGATACATTCTCTAAAATTTCATATTCTAATTTGTTTAATTCCAAAATCCCAATAACCTTTTCTTTCAAGTCTTTTGGAGTAGTAAAAAGAATGTTATCCACTGTGGTTTGTATAAAATCTAAACTAATATTTCTTTCACTCAAATAAGAATAAACATTTTGAAAGGATTTTTTCTTTACACTTACTTGAATCAAATTAGAAGTTTGTGTGACTCCAGAAATTAAATGCTTACTTTCATTAACATTGTGATTTTGATTACTAATAAGAGTTCCTAATTCATTACTAAATGTAGAACGGATTCTAATAGCAATATTTTCTTTCATAGCCATTTCTACTGCTCTAGGATGGATAACCTTTGCCCCTAATTGTGCTAAGTTTAATATTTCATTATAACCTATTCTATTTAATATCTTGGCATTTGGAACAATACGTGGGTCTGCTGTCATAACCCCTTCAACATCACTAAAAATATCAACATATTTAGATTTTAATGCTACCCCAAGTGCTGTTGCTGTGGTATCACTCCCACCACGACCTAATGTTGTTGTATATCCATCTATTGTCTGACCTTGAAAACCTGGCACAACTATTACATCATATTTTTTTAATTCAGAAAGTAGTAACTGTGGCTTTAAAGAAATAATATCAGCATCATTAAAGTTATCATTTGTTATAATACCACATTGTCCACCTGTTAAAATGGTGTTTTTTAAACCTTTTGAATGTAGTAAATTTGAAAATACAGAAGCCGAAATAAGTTCTCCTGTAGAAATAAATAAATCTAAATCCTTTTTTGATAAGGATTCTTTATGCTCATTATCTAATAATGATAACAAAGTATCAGTTGCATAAGGAGAACCTTTTCTTCCCATAGCAGAAACTACTACAACTACTTTATTACCTTGGTTTATTTCAACTTGAATATGTTCTATACATTTCTCACGTGATTCATTTGTAGCAACCGATGTTCCCCCAAATTTCTGAACAACAATATTCATAATGTAAAACTCCTTTTATGTACAATCATTCATATAGTTCTATTATAAAATAATGAGAAATAATTTAAAAGGTATTTTAAACATTATGTATATAAATTTAACTTTTCAGCAATAATAATATTCTAAACCTATTGCAATTGTTGTTGGATATTATAACCTCCAAAGTAATGTTCAATAACAAAAAAGGTCACTACTTAAAAATAGTGACTTTTTTATTTAAAAAATATTTCACTTTTGATGTATAAAATTTAACATTTCATGAACACTAAAAGATACAGTATCAGCACAATACTGTTTGGTTTTGTTTAGTGCTATCGTTATCACCACATGTACGGAATCCCACAATGGATTTATTCATTGTGGGATATTTTTGTTCTGCGTAGTATAAATACAACATAGTAGGAGATAATAGGGGTATGCGTCATAAATTTTCCCATCAGCGACATATTTCCCACACACCATCAATTTCTGATGGTGTTTTTTTTACTTCAAAAGAGATAATAATACTCCATTCTTAATATAAAAATACCTGAAAAAGTGGTATAATAGAGTTAGATTATTGGTATAGAAAAGGAGTGTTTTTTATGATTACTGTTGAAATTCACGGTAGTAAAAAAGAAGGCGACAATGTTTTTGCTAGAATGTTAAGAGAAGAAAAAACGATTCAAGATATTAATGAAATTTCAAATTTTATTATCAATCATGATTACAGATTTAACAGTTTTAAATTAGTAGAAGGTGAAGTTGAGTTACTTCAACCAGAGCGTTTTGAAAACTTAGAGGGAAAGTTTGCTACTACAAATGGCAAGGACTTCTCTATTGTTAAACAAATGATTTATGGAAGAGAACTAAGGCAATTAAATAAAGAAACTAGAAAATGGGATTCTAACAGGGAAATAGCCGCTAAATTCACAGATGGTAGTTGGGCTAGGTTCAGTGACATTAAAATTTTAAAAAATATTAACAATACTAATATAGGGTTTAAAATAATTCTCCCAAAAGAAGAAACCACAAAATATATTAATGAATATAACCTAATACAACATTTGAGAGATAGAACAGCACATGTCACAGGACATAGACCTAATAAATTAGGTGGATATGATATGAAAAACCCAAAAATGATGCAATTAAAAGGAAAATTATTAGAAGTTCTAGAAGACCTTATTGTAAATCAAAAGATTGACCGATTTGTAAATGGAGGGGCTTTAGGAGGCGACCAAGCATTTTTTTGGTGTGTTCATATACTAAAAAAGAAGTATCCACATATTAAAAACATTGTTGCTATTCCATTTAAAAATCAAGACAAAAAGTGGTCTGATAATCAGAAATATTGGTATCAAAAAATGCTATATTTAGCAGACGAAGTTATCAATGTAGAACTATTAGAAGATTACTCTACAGACGAACATTTATTAGAAAAAACAGATAAGAGATATATACCATTAGATGATTTTAGCAACGCAAAAATGCATCAAAGAAATCACTATATGGCAGACATAGGTTTATATACTGTTGCAATTTATGACGGAGTTAGTGTCAAGGGTGGCACAGTTGAATGTTTAAAATATGTCTTTAAACAAGGAAAAAATAAGGTAATCCAAATTAATCCAGAAAAAGAGTTTGAAGTATCATTAATGGATAGACTCTAAAATCTATATATTTCCCAAGAAATAAAAAACCAACACATTTATTGTGTTGGCTTTTTTAATAACTATTTTACTTTGGAGTAAAATCTTCATTAAACCTACTCTTTAACTCTTGAGTCACATTTAGATAACTAATTTTCAAATGCTGTATTTTATTTAACAGGATAATATATTCTTCATCCGTTCCTTTTCCTTTAATGAAATTTTCAATCTCACTCTCAGCACTTTTACATAAATCATGATATGATTGAGCTAATGAAAGCAGTTCTTCTTTAGTCTTCAAGCAAAAATCTCCTTTAAAGTAATTAATAAGTCATTTCCTCACATACTTTAACATCGTCAGTATTGTAATAATTTTTATACATTGAGATTCTTTCTTCTAAGACTTTATCATCTACTTTTTTAGGACTTGTAAAAGATGCCTTTTGCTCTCCATCTTTTGTTATAGCAATAAATATATATTTAAACTCTTTAACTTCATCAATTATTTCTTGGCTGTTTACTTCTTGATTAATCATTGTTGATTCAACAGAGTGGTCTTCATCAATTGACTTAACAACACCTTTTCTGCGACCAGTCTTTTCATCTGTTATTATAAGTGCTTTTCTCTTTTTGCCTTGAAGTTTTATAATAGATTTACTCTTTTCTTCACCAATAGTTTCAGTTAAGGATATATCTTCAATTTCACAAGGCAAATCTAATTGTTCTTCATCAACCGTTTCTTCAATTGTTGGCTCAAAACTTTCTTCTACTACCTTTTCTTTTGAAATCAACTTCATTTCTTCTTCTAATAACTCTTCTCTTGCTTTTGAAAGTTTCTCATTATACTCATCTTGGATATTAGCCAAACAATGTTTACATACCTTCTTTTCCTTTAAATGAAAGAACTCTTTATGGTCTAATAAGTAGTCATTAACTACTCCCACACCTTCAAAGTTGCCACAAATATCACAAGTTTTCAATAATAAAAAGTTGAACAAGGCATTAATACACCTATCAATATGTTGAATATCAAAACCCGTAGATTCATGTACAATCTCTGAATTTAAAGGTATTCTTGTCTTTACTGCTAAATCAAAATTACTTTTAGATTGAGGCTGTATAGCAATAAATACCTCTGGAATTGTCGTAAGTGGGAAATAATAATTTTTAACCTTTACTTGATATATAAAGCCACGATGTTCAATTTTATTACTTATAGCATCTCTGCGTTGAGAATCACAAGAAGAAAATCGAAGTTTATATATTCTTCTCACCTTTACTTTCATCTTCATCCCCCCTTTTATTTTAAAATACAAAGATAAAGCAAAGAGTTGACTCCACATCTTCCCATTCTATAACAAATATTGTAGCAATAAATGGGATTTTATTCAATAAAAATTATAAAAAATTCTAACTATTCAACAAAAAAATCCTTTCGCCAAAGCAAAAGGATTAGTCATACTTATTTTTTAGTTGGTAGTTTGTCAAGATAATCTAGCGCTTCATCTATATTAGCAACTGGAACCACTTTTATATCATCTTTAACTTTAGAAAGGGTTTCTTTCGCTACCTTCTCATTGCTATCTTTTTGATTTATATCTTTTGGTACAAAGAAAATATCAAAATTATTTTTAATCGCACCTTCTAATTTATAGTTTACTCCGTCTATTTGTCCTATTTCACCCTTATGATTTATAGTTCCTGTTCCAGCAATTTTATAACCTTTAGATAAATCATTGTTTGGTGTTAATTGGTCAATTAAGTACATTGTAAACATAAATCCTGCCGATGCACCTTGAATATTATTTTGGTCAAACTTTAATTCAGAAGGAATTTCAATATCGATGCCTTCTTCCGCCATTACTCCAAGATATTTAGCGTCATTCACGACAACAACACTGTGTTCTACTTCAACTTCTTTTCCTTTTCTGGATACCTTTATATTAACTGTCTCATTATTTTTAACATTTTTTAATGCTGATACTAAATCATCACGATTATGTACTTTATTATCATTCACACTAATAATATAATCACCTTGTTTTAAGGATACATTATCACGCTTAAAATCTCCCTTATTATTAACAAAGGTTACAACAAGACCCTCATTAACAGAAGGTAAAGGTTTGTTTGCTTTATTATAAGCTGTATAAATAGCATTTTCTAAACTTCTTTGTGTTGAGAATATATAATAATCTCTCAACTCTTCTTCACTCATAGTGTCTGGTTTATAATTTTTTTCTTCTGGCACTTTATCCAAATCAAAATCTTCTTGTAAAAAATTATAAAATTTAACATATAATAATTGAGATAAGTTATGTGCATTAATGGATGAAACATATGTTAAATAAAAATTACTATTTTCCCCTTCTGCATCTTCTACTTCAATAAATTGATTAATATTATATGGGTTTCCAGCACCTTGATATGTATAGTAATCCACGCCTGTAAAGGGCTTAAATGGAACACTTAAAAGCAAATGGATACCAACTGCTATACACAAACCAATAAATAAAGATTTTAAAAAAGATTGAAATGAAAAAGGATTTTTTGGTTTATTTGTCATGTTTATCACTCCCTGATTTATATAATACCACTATTTAAATAATAATTAAATACTAGTAATAAGTGTATATTTATTTTAACACTTTTTTTATAAACAAGATATTAAAAAACCTAATACTATTTAAGCATTAGGTTTTATATTATTAAAAATTATTAAATTTATCAGCAATTCGTTGTTTTTCTTCATCAGTCACATAAAGGTAATAAGCACCACTAGAACCTCTTCCACCTTTACCTTGAACAGTGTCAAACTCAACTTTAAAATTAGGTCTTTTAGCTATATCTATTAAATAAGAGTTAATAGCATCCATAGATAAATCTGTTTTTACGTTTTCACCCATAATATCAATTAAATCTGTCATTTTAGAAATAATAGAAGGGTCTTTCATTTTTTCAGCAATAGCAGCTAATACCTTTTGCTGTCTTTCTACACGACCAAAATCCCCACGGCTATCAGAACGGAAACGTGAATATGCCAACGCATCATGTCCACTAAGTATTTGTTGACCTTGTTTTAAATCAATTCCATACTCTCCTCCACCGTCTTTATACATATCTTTTTCTACATACATTGGAATACCACCAATAGCATCTACAACTTGTATAAAACTTTGGAAGTTAACAGAAGCATACTTATCTAAATGTACTCCAAAATTATTTTCAATTGTAACAGAAGATAAAGCAGCCCCACCATAAGCATAAGCATGGTTAATTTTTTGATTTCCTTTTGTAGGAATATTAACATACGTATCACGTGGAATAGAGATTAAAAGCACTTTATTTTTTTGATAATTATATTTCCCAATCATTAAAGTATCAGACCTAGATACTTCTCCATATCTTGAGTCATTGCCTACTAGTAAGAATGTAAAACTCTTTTCTTCTCTACCTTCACTATCTTCTTGCAAAGTTGCCTTAAATTTATCAGAATTCCCTTCAATTTCTTGATTAGAATTTGCTTGTCTATACAACTCTTTTTCATCACTAATAGAATCATAAAAATTATTTTCGGCTTGTGCCATTGAAAGATAAACCTTACCACCATAAAAACCGCCAATCGATGATAAAACAGATAAAAATATTACAATACTTAGTAATATAATTTTCTTTTTGGATTTCATCTTATATCATTCCTTCTGATTTAATTTTATATTGTTTAAAACCATAGGTATTAAAAACGCCTACTATTAAAAACAGTAGGCATCTTATTCAAGATTTATATTAAAGTTTAACGTTTTGCACGTTTTTTTTGACTATTAATTTGTTTACTTTGACTAATTGGAATTCTATTATACATTCTATCGTATTGTCTACGACTTACTTCTTTCTCCCATTGTTGTACTTCTCGCTTGTCAAAACCTGCATATTTCTTTTCCATAAAAATATTTTCACCCTTTTATTAAATATGTAATGATTGCTCACGAAGTTAATTATAATACTAGTTTTAATTTTTGTAAACTACAAATTTAAAAACAAGAAACATGGCAAATAATCACCATGTTTCCCATCCTTGTGTACCAACTGGTTGTTTTGGCAACCAATCGTATTTCCCACGTCTTATTAGATTTTTACATTTTGCACGGAAATCCCTACGATGTTTTCTTTTAATATAAGGGCTTTCTTTACCATAACTAAAGTACTTGTCTGAATGACGAAAATCTTTTAGTTTTTCTTTACGAGGGTCTTTGTAATTTTTAATACAAGGATATAGACTTTCAATTTTTTCACTATCAATTGTTTGTTCCCAAAGTAAAATTTCTTCTCGATTAAAATGTTTCAATGTTTTCCCTAATACACTAATACAGGATTTACTAGTTTAAACTAGCAGATATTAGCGTACCTAGTGAAACTCACTTGATTTCATTACCATTGGAAATCACTCCCGAAATAAGATATTTTTATTATAATTTATTTAAATTATATCATCAAGTCCTTTATTGATTAAAAATAGAATATTTTATATAATAGTATCACTAACAAAAAGGAATGGTTATTTTGAAGAAAAAACTTTATAGAATGTGTATAGAGTTAACCAACAACTCTTTCACGTCTAATACTCTTAAAAATTTTACTCAATCAAAATACAGCAAATACTTAAACAAATCGTTTGCAAAGGTATTTTCTATTAATTTAAACGAAATGGAAAAAGATTTAAGTGAATACAACTCTTTACATGAGTTTTTCACTAGAAATCTAAAAGAAGGAGCAAGAGATACTAATAAAGAAGTGAATAGTATTACTAGCCCTGTGGATGGCATCTTAGAAAGTTTTGGAGACTTAAACGAACAAACAGAGTTCTTAGTTAAAGGACAATTATACTCTTTGCAAGAAATGTTTACTAATAAGGATGACACTTTAAAATACCAAAATGGAAAATACATGGTTATATATCTTAGCCCTAGCCATTATCATAGAATTCACAGTCCTATTAGTGGATATATTAAAAAACAATGGGTATTAGGTGGAAAATCCTACCCAGTTAATCAGCTAGGGTTGAAATATGGAAAAAAACCATTAACTAAAAATTTCCGAAAAATCACAGAAATAGAATACAAAGAAAACAAACATTTATTAGTTGCGAAGATAGGCGCTATGAATATTAATAGTATTGAAACAACTTTTAAAGATAAAAACATTAAAAAAGGACAAGAAATCGGCTACTTTTCATTTGGCTCTACTGTTATTTTATTATTTGAAAAGAACACAATTGAATTTAATAAAGATTTAAAAAGTAAGCAAGACTTATTTATGGGAAATAAAATTGCTCAAATAAAATAACCCTTAACAAATATGTTAAGGGTTTTGTTTTGTTATACCGCAGAAAAAGATAAAGGTTTAACTTTATAAAACTGTGAAACTGATTCAAAAAATTTTACGCCCCATTTATCATCTAAACTAGGCGAGAAAAAACCTACTTTTCTGTGAATTTCTTTCTTATAAATACTACCAATTATATCTATAACTAACTCCTTTTCATTAGAAGACTTAGGATAAACAAAATCACTTTCTTCAAAATAATTAAAAGCATCTTCTATATAATCTTTTGGTAAAGAAGTATTATCATCTATTATCATTATATATTCCCCAAGAGAATAAGCTAACGCCTTATTAATACCAATTGGTTTTGCCACTTGTTGCATCATATCCATAATTGTAATATTCAAATAAAAGTATTTGTCCTTGATAAAATCGACTTTTTCTCCACAATGATTAACAACTAAAATTTCAAAGTCTCTAAAATTAGACTCTTTTAAATACTCCATTGTTAAAGATAACTGTTGTGGATTATTGTATGTTGAAACTATAATAGAAAGTCTTGGCTTACTCACTCAATTATCACCTCAAAATTCCTTTATTTTTATTATAACATCTAAAAAGAAGAAAACATCTATGTATGAACATTCTTCAAAGGGTCAATTATAAATAAAGAATTTAATTATAGGAATTTCCATGATATATTTATATTATAAACTACCAATGGTGGAGTGATAAAATATGACGATAGAAACCAGCTATCAAAAATCTACGAAGGAATTGTTAAGAAGCTATTATTCTTGGGTTTTGATTCAAAATCATCAAATTACTACATTACTATGGAAATTAAATTCAGAGGAAGTTGAAAAAATAAAAAGTAAAGTTTATGAATTAGAAAGTAAAATTACCAGAAGAGGATTAACAAATACTTTAATAATGATTCATTCCCTTGATATAAAAGATGTCTCAGAACAAGATTATATAGAAATTACTCTTAAAATAAACACTATCAAAGAACATTTTCATTCACTACATAATAATAAAGACACCATTGTTTCTAATATGAATTACCTACTTGATAGCTTTCAAACTCTTAAAAAAGAACTATTTATTATTATTAACTTTCCCATATAATAACGAGAAGGTCATAGATATTTATATCCTCCTTTTATACTACAAAGTAGGATTTTTTTTTATATACTTAAAATAATTTTTTTCTTAAATTTGACTTTTATTTTTATTTTGTTATTATTACATTATCACCTAACAAACTTGATGTGATTTCTGATTATAAAAATAATTTTATTTTTTGTAGATTTAACCTACATATTCAGATATTGAGTGGAAAGTGTAAACTTTAATTAGTATGATAACTATTTCTCTCACATCTATTTTCTTAGGTTCAGCGAAACACTTAATACAAATTCTGATTATACATTCAAAATAAACTTATTTTATAAGATAAATTATTTACGAACAATATATCAAGAATTTAATTCGTTTAAAATTCCAAATTAAACTTACTCAAAGAGTTTTTCTTTCTTTGTATTTATCGTTTCGCACAAATATTAAACAATAACACTTAATATAAATTCTGATTATACTTTAACTACACTATATTATTGATATAGATAATGCTATGTAAAAGTCTTTTACAGAACTCTAAAAGGTATGATTGAACAAATTCCATTTTAGGAAAGTCGTTTAACAATTAATTTTATATTTACTAGTTATTGTTTAATATTTGTTTACTTAATTACTATTAATGTTTTAACACATATTATTACCAACATTTTAAGATAAAGGAATCTATTGTAAATATGGATTAAAAAGTAGAATATTTAAATATTCTACTTTTTTTATGTTTTTAAAAACCTGACTTCACCTGTACAAAGCATAAAACTCACGCTGGATTTCTCTAAAAATAAGTGGTATAATTTCTTTTATAGTATATAAATACAACTTATATAATAGTTTTAATATTTAGATTAAGAAATTTGATTTTTCTAGGTTTGAAATTTAAAATATTCATTATATAATAATAGAAGTTATATGATAAAGGCGGTGAATACCTTGGGAGAGGTTCTGTCTCAAAGTGAAATTGATGCGTTGCTTGGCGCTTTATCCTCTGGAGAAATGGATGCTGAAGCTTTACGCCAAGAAGAAAAAGAGAAGAAAATAAGAAGTTATGATTTTAAGAGAGCGTTAAAATTTTCAAAAGAACAAGTAAGAAGTTTAACAAGAATATATGAAAACTATGCTAGGGTATTAACTACATATTTCTCAGCACAATTAAGAACATTAGTTCAAATCAATGTATCTTCAGTAGAGCAATTACCTTATGAAGAATTCATTCGTTCTGTGCCAAACAAAACTATTTTAAATATTTTTACGGCTTATCCTCTTGAAGGTAGAATGGTAATGGAAGTAAATCCTAACATTGCTTACTCTCTATTAGATAGAGTTTTAGGTGGACCTGGTACGGTTGTTAATCGTGATGTTGAGTTAACTCCATTAGAAACAAATCTTATTCATAGTATGTTTTCTAAATCACTTACTCAATTAGAAGAGCCTTGGAGTTCAATTATTGAGCTTGAAACTAACCTAGAAGAATTAGAAATTAACCCACAATTTATGCAAATTGCTTCTCCAAATGAAACAGTTATTGTTATTTCATTAGAGACTAAAATTGGAAATACTTCAGGGATGATTAATTTCTGTTTACCACACGTTGTTTTAGAGCCAATTATTCCAAAATTATCTTCACATCACTGGTTATCTTCACAAAAAAATAATAGTGTTCCTGAAGAAGTTGAGGCTTTAGAGTCAAGAGTAAAAAAGGCAACAGTACCTCTAATTGCTGAATTAGGAAGTTCTAACATTACTTTAAATGAATTACTATCATTAAATGTAAATGAAGTTATTCGATTAGACCAAACAATAGAAGATTCTGTTGTTTTAAAAGTAGGAAATATACCTAAGTTTTTAGCACAACCAGGTGTTAACAAAGGTAAATCAGCAGTGCAAGTAACAGAAGTATTAAAAGGAGATGGAGATAATGTCTAACGAACAATTATCACAAGATGAAATTAACGCTTTAATAAATAATCAATTAAATAAAAAGAAGGGAATAGATGATTACCTATCTTCTATTGAGCAAGACGCACTAGGAGAAATAGGTAACATCACATTTGGAACTGCATCTACTACTCTATCATCATTGTTAAATCAAAAAGTAGATATTACAACACCAACAGTTCATCTAATTCAAACAAAAGATTTACAAAACGAATTCCCAGAACCACTTGTAGCAGTACACGTAGAATATACCAAGGGTTTCCAAGGGGTTAACTTATTGGTAATTCAAGAAAACGATGCTAAAATAATAGCAAACCTAATGATGGGTGGAGACGGTACTGATTTAGATGAAGAACTTTCTGAATTTCATTTAAGTGCTGTTCAAGAAGCTATGAACCAAATGATGGGGTCTGCAGCTACCTCTATGCACACTATCTTTAATAAAGTTGTTGATATTTCACCACCTGGAATTAACATCCTAGATATCGCTAATGGTGAAAACGATGGATTGCTTTCTAAAGAAGACGTTCTTATTAAAGTTTCTTTTAGAATAAAAATTGGTGAATTAATTGACTCAAATCTTATGCAATTACTACCAGTTGAGTTTGCAAAAGACTTGGTTAATCAACTAATTAATCCTGATGAAACAGAAGAAGTTGAAGAAGTTAAGCCAGAAGTAAAGGCGGTACCAGTACATCAAGAGGAAGAGCTATACCATACTCCACAACCATCTAACTTTGGAGGAAATATGGAAAACTCTAACAATCAACCAAAACATGCAAATGTACAACCTGTTCAATTCTCTAGCTTTGATACTTCTTATCCAATGGGAGAACTAGAATCAAGAAACCTAGATATGCTTCTTGATATTCCTTTACAAGTAACAGTTGAACTTGGAAGAACAAAACGTTCCATTCAAGAAATTTTAACACTATCACAAGGCTCTATTATTGAATTAGATAAACTAGCTGGTGAACCAGTTGATATCTTAGTTAATAATAAGCCTATCGCAAAAGGTGAAGTTGTCGTTATTGATGAAAACTTCGGTGTTCGTGTAACAGATATTCTTAGCCCTGTTGATAGACTTCGTAAATTAAAATAATACATACATACAAGAGGTACATATTTGTACTTCTTGTTTTTTATCTGTATAATAATTATATTATTATATTATTAATATCTTGGAGGTATTAACATTAGTTATGACAAACGATGAAAAAACAGTAGCTATGCTGTCGCACTTACTAGGTGCATTTTTCGGATTTATTCCAGCTCTAATTATTTGGTTACTAAAAAAGGATGAATCAGAGTTTATCGCTGAATCTGCAAAAGAAGCTTTAAACTTTCAAATATCATTTTTAATTTATAGTGTAGGATTCACTATTGTAAGTTCTATTATATCAGCAATTACATTTGGTTTTGGTGCTATCATTACCATTCCACTATCATTTGCTTTAGCAATTCTGTTTTGGGTTTTCATTATCAAAGCTACAATTGAAGTGAATAAAGGAAACCAATATACATATCCATTCACTATCAGATTAATTTAATTATTAGTAAGGCGTAAATAATAGGAAAACTAGTACGTATGTACTAGTTTTTTATTATATTTATTTTATCAAATTAACAATATAGTTTATAGTAATACTTGTTATTAAAAAATAAACCAACTGATTTGAAGTACAGTATAATTAGTATATAGATTAGGATTATTACTAGTCTATTTTTTTAAACAACAATATAAATATAAAAAATTTGACAAATTATTTTTTTTATAATATTATTATTTTCACTGATACAAAACAACCGAATAATAAAATAGAAAAGATTTTATAGTGTATTCTGAATGAACAAAAATCAAACACAAAATATATTGCTAGATTAATTTAATTCAACTCAAGAAATATATTAGCTTTTTGTTTAACCAAAATGCACTATTTTTATTGGCATTTTCTTTGTAGACCAAATAATAAACCATATACTTAGGAGGAAATACTCATGCAAAATAAACAAAGTATTTTACACTTAGTACCAAAAAGTTCTTTTTATAATTCAAAGGCAGAAGTTGTTAATAAAGGTTTAGAAATCCACAAAGACCTCTTTGATGAAGATAGAGAGTTATATACATACCTACTTTATTTCACTAATTCTACATATTATGCAAAAAGCTTAATAATGAGAAATCTACTAGGAAACTCTATCTTAAAAGATGCTAATAGCCATCTCCTAGATAAAGACCCACAAATTTTAGAAATTGAAAACAAACTATTCCACCACACACTATTTAATGAAAACATCACCCACTCTTTAAAAATGCTTTTATCTTTTAAGAAAGATAGAGTAAATAACGCCCGAAGTACAAAAGTTATCTTAGACTTTATCTTTAATCGTGGAAATGCAGATTTTATTGTGATTAAATATAAAAACAAAGTAAAACAACTGCTTATACATGCTTTAGGATTAAAAACAGTTAATGACATTCTAGAAGGAAATAATAAAGGAAATAAGGCTTTTAAGAAACACATAGAAGTTTATAAAAATCCTTTTGCTAAAGAAGTCTTTGAGTTTGTTTTTGATAAAGAGCGTTGTTATACAAGTCCATATCTTAAAGAATATGTTCAAGTTAGAGAAGACTTTAAAAATAATAATGTTAAGTTAAATAAGAAAGTTTCTTTACCAATAGAAGTATTAAGTGGATTTAATAACTTCTATAAAAGAAATATTAACTTAGCCGCTTTACTCTCAGTTGGAAATGTATCTGAAAAGCAAAAAATTCAGATGCAAAATACTGTGAAAAAGCATAGCAATAATACAATGGAGCTAAAAGTAGATTTAAATAAATATTCTATTATTGATTTATTTAAATATATGTATAGCAAGCAAGATATTACTCTTGATGAAATTAATGAATGCCATTCTATTATCACGAAAAAGGCAAAGGATATTCGTGATGGATTAAATGATGCTTTCTTCAAAGTAATGCTTGAAAAAACAGCTATTATTGTAGATTGCTCAGAATCTAACTTTGGTTCTAGTGATTCTAAACTTCATCCTTTATTTAAAAACTTAGCTTTATCTCACATTTTTGGCGATGAAGATAATGTTTTCTATGTAGGCGGTGAAGTTGATGGTCAAGGTTTAATACAACCAAACGGAGATACAAATTTAACTAGAGGTTTACTGGAGTCTGTTAAAGCTGGATTTGATAACATTATTGTATTATCAGACGGATTTGAGAATGTAGGCAACTTTGCAAAAGTTCACCAACATTTAAAAACTATTGGGTATGATATTAATGTTATTCATTTTAACCCTGTATTCTCTCCTAAGAATTTATCATTCAAGAAACTAAGTGATGAAATTTTCACTCTTCCATTCAGTAATGAAAAGGATATTGAGAATTTAGTATTATTTTATTACTTAGAAACAGACAAGGATAAATTTAAGCAGTTGATTAGAAGTAAAATTGAAAAGGAACTATTAGGTTAATTTTAAATAATAAATAAGGAGGTGAATTCTAACTCTCTTTTAGGGAGTTAGAAATGCACATATGAAAATGGAAAATATCTTAAACGGATTATCTTTTGGAACGACTCAAAAAGTAGGCGTAATGTCAGTTATACCGTTAATTGGAGAAGATGTTAAAACTCCTATGGGTGATTTAAACGATATACAGTTTGACGGCACTCAAACATATGGAACTATGGTTTTTACGAATAAATCAGAGAAACCAGTAATTCTACCAAATGGATTATCTGCTATTTCTAATGAATTAGCACAAGACCATGGCAACCCTTTTGCATACCTTCTAAAACCTAATAGAAAAGAATTTTTAGATTTTACTTGTTGTATACAACAACATCAAGGTGGATATTTAAGTAGTCAGGCAATAAAGAGTTACAATATACTACCACTCTTTGTACGCAAAAAACACTTTCAAAAACACCTTATACAGGATAACAGAACACCTTATTTAGATTTTGGAAGTCTATGGAGTATTATCACTGAGTTCCAAGGGAAGTTAATTGGAAAAAGTGAAGCACACTTAGTATATTTCTTTACTAAGTTTGTAGACCAACTCAATAGATTTAATGCTGAATTTGAATCTGTTCCTAACCAGCGTGGGGCTATTATTATGCTTAATGATAAGGTGTTAGGTATTGAAATAACTCCTACCAATGCTTATTGGAAGACTGTTTGGCAACAATTAATTCGTGATTGTTATGGGTCCGAGGTTATTCGTTTAACATTCTTAAACCTTATCAAAGAGTTTGAGACTAATAATGAATTAGATTTAGACCTTAGTAACTGCAGTAGCATTGAAGAAATTGAGAATACTATTCGGAACTTAGAAGAAAAGCAAAAGTCTTCCACAAAGGATAAAGTAGATAATATTCTATCAAAAGAATTTATTACGATTGATAAGTTTGAACATATCGTACAAAAAAATGACTTTGATAATATTAAATATTCTATTCTTAAAACAGAAGATAAACAAGCTTTCGGAGAGTTATATAATAAAGGAGAAGAAACACTTTATTGCTCTTTGCTACTAGCTTAATTAAAAAACCTACCCTTTTATAAAAGGTGTAGGTTTTTTATATATTATAAAAATAATTTATAATTTTTTGATAATAAGTAATTATATGGTATTATATTAATATCTATTGTAACTAAGTCACGGAAATAAATTATATTAGGTGATTATTATGTTATGGTTATTTATCTTAATACCAATCGTTGCTATTCTTATATTTGCAGTTTGGTTTGATAAGCGTAATTCCTTCAAAGAGCGTGAGTACACTGAAAATGAACATTATGCTCGTACTCAAAGCCAAATTCACAATTATAATTCTTATACTGGTGGAGACGGTGGTTTTGGAGGATTTTAATTAAATTAGAACTAAATATACATATTGTAGAAGAAACTTATGTCACTTGTAGTGGCATAAGTTTTTTAATATTATAACTATAATAATTACCTTATCTAAAATTAATATTAATGGTAGTATTAATTATATTTCAATTGATAAGGGGAGTTCTATATGAGTAATAATAAAACAGAGAAAAAGTTATTTTGTCAGTATTGTGGAAAGCATCATATTCCAGAAAACTTAAACCCTAGAATTTTAGAAAGGGCTAAAAATAGTAAAGATTTATGTTTGGGGACTAGATTTTTACATATTAACTCTAATGAAGATGTTCTTGAATTAGTAGATATGTTTTTAGTAGACAAAAATACAAGTAAACACTTAACTATGTAATATTTTTTTTAGAACAAAAACCTATGTTTTATTTTAAACATAGGTTTTTTATTAGTTAATATGGATAAAATAACTTTTAAAATAAAAGCATCAAATTTGAATATACATATATGAAAATTATCTATTAACAACTCTTTCAATATGTATCGTTAAGTACATCATTTCTTCATTGTTCAAATCATAGTCATATTTCTTTTGAATGAATCCTTTGATTTTTTCACTACATTGGAAAGAGCTTTTATATTTTTCTTTTACCATTTCAAACAGGAAGTCATCTTTACTATTTGAAATAGAGTTACTAAATAATCTCTGACCAAAAAATTTCAAATGTGTTATAAATCTAAAATAATTTAGTGATTCTTCATCAAAGTCTACGTTAAAATTATATTTTACAATATTCAGTATTTCTTGAATGAGATTAGTAATTTTCATAATATTAGGCATCTCTTCGTTCATTTCAGCATTTAGAATATGCATCGCAATAAACCCTGCTTCATCTTCCGATAATGATACATTTAATTTCTCTTTAATAATTTCTAAGCCTTTTAATCCTACTAAATATTCTTCTTTATATAACTTCTTAATTTCCCATAGTAATCCATTTTTGATTTCTATACCTTCGTGGTGTCTTTCAACAGCAAAGTGAATATGGTCAGTAAGTGCTATAAAAATACTTTCATTCAATTTCTTATTTAATTTATGATTTGAATATTTTATAATTTCTTCTGAAACTTCCATAAACTGAATAGGAATTTCGGAAAGAAGGTGGTGAAATCTTTCGGCTAATTCTTGATTTTCTAAAGTAAAAATCTTTTCAATATTACTTTTATCTACATCATCACCTATTTTCTTTTTAAAACCAATACCTTTACCCATAATAACTAACTCTTTATTTTGTTCATTTATTACGCTAACAACATTATTATTAATAATTTTATTTATTTTCATAGTTCTCATTCCTTCACTTTGTATTCTAAATAATAAAAATCAACTATTTAGTTTTCTCTTTGTTGTTGTGAACTACGCATCCCTTTTGGTCACATTGACCTACTGGGACAATCTTTCTATTATTAGCTATATATTTATACCACTTATCTCCATAGCCTAATTTAATAATTACTAATAAAATAGGTATCAAGAACCATAACAAAGGTATTCTGTAGATAATTTGTAAAATAGTATCTATACCTTGATAATAATTACCAGTTCTATAATTCAAACCTACTATTTCCTTCTCTGGATTCTTTGTTCTTAGTTTATATTTTAACATTATTTCTGGGTCTCTAAAAGAGTAAAATTTAACTAGTCCAAGCCAATTAAGGCGTTTAATACGAATAGCAGACTTCCTACACATTGGACACCAACCATCATGAAAAACATATAGTTTCAAAGAAACTCACCAACTCTTATATATTATATTATGGTACAATTATACCATACTCTTTTAATATAGTTAATCATAGAGCAAAGACTTTTGTTTTTAGTAAAAATCATATATTATAATATATAAGTAAATTTAATTAGGCGGTGTTTAAAATGAGGATTTCTAAACGAATGATTGGGATAACTAGTATCTGTTTAGCTACTAGTATATTTTTATCTGGATGTGATATTAGTTTAAATAACTTATTCAATAAGGAAGATAGCCAAAATACAAATTTAGCTAATAACTTAATGAATGATTATGAATTTGAAGATTTAAAAGTAAAGAAAGATATAAATTCATTTGTATCGGAATTTAATCAAAATATAACAAGCAATCTTGCTATTAAAGATATACAGCCTGTTCACAACAATATAGAGAGTGACCTTTTTAATAAGGATATAAATATATCTTATGAATATATGTTTAAAAACTCATTAATCATTCATATTGATACAAGTAATAATGAAATACATAAAATCAATTTAATTTCTAATAACGGCGAAAGCATTGAAGATTTTAATACTATTGCTAGTACTATTGCTAAAGTATTTAATAATGGTAATAGTAATGATATAATAAAAAATCTACAATTAACTTCTTTAAAGACAGAAGGAAACTTAACATATACAGACTATGGTTTACATGGTGTGTATGTAGATAATAATGCTATTATTTTTACAACTCATATAAAAAATATTAAAGCAAAAGATTTATCTATTGAAGACTTACAAAATGAAGATATAGATAAATTAAAAAAATACGTTTCTGAATTTCCAAAACTAACACAAACAATTCAAACAGCAAGCAATAATATCGAAATGCTAATTCAAGAGCAAAAAGAGAATAAAATAAAAAATGAGGCTGAATGGATAAATAAAATGAATTTAAACGCTCAATTCATGTCTCAATCAGTTGAAAAATTAAAGGATTTAAATGCACCAGAATCTTTCACAGAGTTACATGCTATGTCTATTGCTACCTATAAAAATTATGCTGTTGCGGCTGATATATACTTTAATGAAACAAAAGATAAAACAAGCATTAGTGAAATTAATAAAGAACAATTTAAAGAAGCTCACAATTATCACATGAAGGGTATCTCTAAAAAACCTTATGTAGAAGCAGAAACCTTATCAATAATGAATGCTTTATCTAAATAAATAAAAAACCTACTCTTAAATTAAGAGTAGGTTTTTTATTATTTAAACAGTTACAGGAGAAACACTAATTTTACCTTTTTTAAAGGTTAGTGTTTTCTTCTTAATATCCCAATCATAAAGAGTTCCATAATGTTGCTTTAAAGCAATTGTCAAAGCATTTAGCAACTGAATTTTATGATTAGAAATAGAAGTTTTTGTCCAACTCCATTTAAATAACCCATGACCATTTAAAGTTAATGGTTTATTCGGAGCAAGAGCGTGAAGTTCTGGTAATAGATTTTCAAGAGACAACATTAACCTTTCTGTTAATTCTTCTGCAGAATAAAACTCTGCAAAATCTTTACCAACTTCTCTTACATTATTCATTTCATAAGAATACACAAAAGGAATAAAGAAGTTTGGATGCTCACGAAGTCCCATTTGCCATGCTTGTTCATAGACAGTTTCAGCAAAATTAGGGCTAAAATCATTTAAAGGAATTAGTAAATAAGAATATCCTTGTTTATCACGATAAATATTATTATATAGCTCTTCTTTATAAATTTTTTCTTTTAAAAATCTTGGTCTATTAACCTTTCCATAAGTTACATAAAACGGAGTTGGAGACCAGCTTTTGCAAAGCAGTTGACCACCTTGAATATCTGGAATATATCTTTCTTCTTCGGGATATTTTTCTGGCTCTTCTTCTGGTTTTTCAAGAGTTTGAAGAATAGAGTGATATTCCTTTTTAATATTCCCACGTTCAATAAGAAGGTCTACATCTGTAATATACTCAATGTCTTTTTTATTTTCTACAATAAATTGAGTTAATAGTTGCATATCATTTTCACTAGTGCGACTAAAATACAAATCAGCTTCTAATTGCTGTGTATTAGCCCAAGCGCCAGCCTGTTTCTTTAACTCTTCCATAGTTAAATCACGGTCTTCTGGTTTCCAATGCTTTTGGTGTGCATTTGGATTAGTGTTAATATCTTCTAACCATAGTTCATTATCCTTTTCAGTCCAAAATGAACGTTTAACATCAAAATTCATTTGTTCTAAAATAGTATCCATAGTTTCTGCATTAACATGTTCCCACAATGTAGGATAAGAACCCAGCGCCTTGCCTATTTACATAGGTAGGTTTCCAAGAACTCTCCCCCGAACCGTACGTACACCTCTCAATGTATACGGCTCTCCACTTGTCAATCTAATCTTCCAGCGTGTAAGTCAACGTGGCATTGTTTACAAAGTGCAAGGGTTTTTCTACGCCTAGCAATCATAAACTTTTCCCACGCTTTCTTTCCTTTTAAATCTTTAAGTTTCCTAACGTGGTGTACTTCTATTTGTTCAGTTTCTTTACCACAGTGTTCACAAGTATTGGCTAAAATTCTTTGTATTAAACTAGTTCTTCCACCAAATACATTTGTGTTAGGAAGTGAATCAACGTCTGACTTTGTTATAGAGGGATTACGTCTAAATCCTTTGTTATAAAAGAATCTGATTTTTTCTCCCTTAACGGTTTGATATTTGACTCCTGTCTCGCCTTCAATACGGAATTTATTGATAGTTTTTCTTACGCTTAATTTGTATTTATTGGCAAGAGTTTTGTAGAGACTAAATCTCATAATGTAGTAAAACTTGTTAAGGACACTAACATTATTTGCTAACCTGTAGTAATTGTATAATCCTCTGATTTCAGAGTTATATATACTAATTATTTCAAGGTCGTCATTATCTTTGAGATTAGCTCTGTGAGTCGATTTCCATTTTCCATCATTAGTAATTTTAAGTGCTTTATAATCCAAAAGTTTATTAACCCACTTTTCACGAGGAACGTATAACAGACATCTAAAACTACCTGACCTTCTAAGATTTCCCCTTTTGTCTTTTGCTGTATATTGATTTCTACTTATAACAATGTCATAGCCTAAGAACCTTGCAAAGTTTCTACTATTAGTTATAAGCGTCTTTTCTTGGGAAAGTTCAAGTTTAAGTTTCTCAGAGAGAAACTTCGTCAAGTCTTTCTTGATTAACTCACAGTCTTTTTTGCTTCCAATAACACCGATAATGAAGTCGTCAGCGTATCTAGTATATTTCAACCTTTTATACTGACTATCCATATGGTCTTGGGCTTCTGTGTTTAGTAAATCTTTTTGAATTTGTTTTAGTTCAGAAAGTGTCTGTTTTCTTTCATCTTCTGAAAGTTGTTCCCAGTTCTTTTTCAGTTTATCCTTGGTTCTGCGTTGTTTATTTTCCAGTTTTTTATATTCTGGATTTGTACGCTTTCTTTGACCTTGTTCAAATTTTTCGGCATATTCACTGATATATTTATCGAGTTCATTTAGATATATGTTGGATAGAATAGGACTAATAATTCCACCTTGTGGAGAACCACTGTAAGTGTTATGAAAGTTCCAATCTTCCAGATATCCTGCTCTGAGGAATTTCCATATTAACCTAATAAACTTTCTATCATTAATATGTTTTTCTAAAATTCCTATGAGAGTGTGATGTTCGATATTATCGAAAAATCCTTTAATATCTCCCTCGATAAACCATTTAGAACCAGAGAAAGTCCTTTGAACTTCTAATAAAGCTGTATGGCAACTTTTATTAGGTCTAAAACCGTGAGAGTGGTCTGAAAATTTACCTTCATAAATAGATTCTAAAATCATACGAATAACTTCTTGAAGAAGTTTATCATCAAATGAAGGTACCCCAAGAGGTCTTTTCTTACCGTTGGCTTTTGGAATATAAACTCTTTTTGATGGTTTTGGTTGATAAGATTCGTCTTTTAATTTTTCGATTAAGTTATTAACTCTTTCTAGACTGAATCCATCAATTGTTTGACCGTCCGAACCTTCCGTCATATTACCTTCTTTGGCATATATTTTAGCATATGCTTTTAGATAAAATTCTGGATTGTAAAGGTTCCTATAAAGCCTGTCAAAAACGTATTCATTCTTATTGCTTTTGGAAGATAGATTGTTTAATACTACATCTGGATTTCTCATAAAGCCTCTCGCTCCCTCCAATTTTTGTATTAAACAAACAAGCTGTTCCCCTTCGCCACGTAGTAGGCTTTCCCTACCTCAAACTACTACGGGAACTCCGTTACCATATCGGTTATTCAGATACAAAATATCATAGCTATCATAGGATAGCATACCGACTTAGGTAATCCCCATTCAATGTTATGCGACTTAGCTTTTGTAGTGTCGGATGGGACTTTCATCTTTTATACTCTTATCGAGATTGCTCAACCTTTGGATTGCTAGGAATTGGTATGTTAACCCAAATTCCTATATAAACTCAATATATTAAATTTATCGAGTTTCTAGGTTGTATGGCGTTCCAACTACCTTTCGCCATAGGCTATGATAAACCAGCTCAGACTATCCTTCAAGCAGTTTAGCTTTCATCCTCGTCTACAAGTTTCACCTAGCCGTTCAGTCGTGATTTTGGTAGTTAATCAACTTACGGCATTACTGATATGCTGCACTCCCCCTTGGGTTTCCCTTTGGGATAAATCAGATGGTGATAGGAATACAATCTTCCCTAGAGCCTTGCTATCGGCACATTCACATAACACCCTAATGGGCGCACTTAATAATCATAATAAAACACTCCCTTTATCTAATAAATAACTACAAGGTAATTATAACATTTTTTCTATAATATCTAAATGAATTATAAAAAATTATTATTTTTTTATTTTATATTTTTGCTTTGACTTTTTTTAACAGTCAATGTATAGTTTGAATAGATAATTTAATTTTGGAGGTTTTTATTATGTTAAAAAAACTACTTTCGAGCATTGGAATTGGCTCTGCACATGTTGATTTAGTATTAGATAGAGAAGATTTAAATGATTTAGTGAAAGATAATAGTTATAGAATGGGCGATACTGCTAAAGGCATCATTTATGTTGAAGGTGGTAGTGTAGAACAAGAAATTAAACAAATTAAAGTTGAATTAGTAGTAACATCTCGTTATGAACAAAATGATTCAACACGATTTGTTAAAGATACTGTTGCTTATGAATTTATCACGGATACATTTACAATTAAACCTGGTGAAAAGAGAGAATTTCCTTTTGAATTAACGATTCCTAATGGTCTTCCTGTCTCTTCCTTAACTACAAAATATCATTTCTTAACTAATTTAGGAATTGATGCTGCTCTTGACCCAACAGATAAAGATGTAATTGAAGTTTTACCTTCTGGTATCTTACAAAACTTTTTTGATGCTTTTCAAGAATTAGGTTTTTATCCAAAAGGAGAAGCTTATACAGGAAGATACCAAATTGTTGATTTCAGACCCACTAAAATGCTTAAAGGTCAATTAGACGAATTAGTATTCCAATACATCCCTTCTAATACTCATAAAGAAGTAGGCGGTTTCTTTGAACTTGATAAGAAAAACAGAGGGGTTATGGGTGCTTTATTAGATGAATTAGATTTAGATGAAACAAAAGGAAGATTTGCTTTTAGTAGATATGAGCTTGAAAATAAAGAAATAGCAGTACAAACAATTAAACGATTTATTGAATCTAAATTTAAAAAGGTTATGTAAATGTACAAAAACCCCATAGGTTAAACCTATTGGGGCTTTTTATTTTTTTCTTTTTCAAAAGTGCTTTCAACTAAGTGTAGTAAGTTATATCCAAAATCACCATCACACTGTTCTTCATAAAAGTAATTATCTTCTCCTAAATCTTCTTGTTCTAACAAATGAAAACCTTCGTTAGCTATCACTAATCCAAGAGATTTGTTCCTTCTCCACTCATTCGGAAAAACAGACAAAGGTGGGTTTGTTTCTTTTACTAAAAAACTCAACTCTGGTGTAAAACCTGGCTTTTTAAATTCTTGTATAAACCAATCTGTATATCCGCCACCATCATTTTTATCAATTCTCTTCTTGGGGATAAGAGAATATCCTGTTAAAAAAGATAGTCTTTTTGCTATACAATAATCTCTTTTAAAAATTTTATTATCATTATGGAAATACCAATACAATACCCTTCCAGAACTATGATAAGACACTGCTATTGTAGGTTTAATTTTATAAGTGAAATCAACTAATGATTTAGTTTCAACTGCTTGTAAGGGCTTTTCTCCCTTATAATATTTATAACTTGGCTTATCATACTCCGTATTAAGATTATCCCAATTAGCAGGATACTGACGGTTTAAATCAATTCCCTCTGCATTAGCCTTCCAACGCTTAAAATTTTTGTCTCCTTGATTCATTTCTAATAGTTTTTTGTGATATTGTTTTGGAAAAGCACTTAATCCTTTTTGTTGTAAAGTAACTCCGTCTGGATTAACCATTGGAATAAACCATATAGATACTTTATCAAGAATTTGAATATCTTCACCATAGATTGAACTTTGGCTTATATAAGAATTTGCGTACTCTTCAATCATTTTCATTATAAGACTTGTTGTAATCCATTCTCTGCCGTGATGTGCGCCATTAATAAGAATATGCTCTTTTCCCTTTCCTAACTTAATCGCCCAAATATCACGGTTAAACTTTGTTTTTCCTATTGATTTTATTTCAATTAAACTGGGAAATTTTTCTTTCAATTTTTTAATATCTTTCTGCATTATTTCATATGTATATATATGATTTACATCAACAATTTTAGAACTTTTAGAAAAGGCACTACTTGTGGTCAAAAGCAATAAGACAATACAAATGATAAATGACCTAATTCTAATCATTCCTTTCTTATTGATACTCATTCATAGAGTATGCTATATGTAATCACATATACAAGAAGAGCATATGAAATATACTTCATATGCTCTTCTCTAAACATTCTTATTCATTTAATATTCATACTAACTGACAATAAGCAATGGTTCTTTACGCAACATTTTCTTTATCCACAGACTATCTGTTAGTCGCTCTATGTCCACATCAAAAGGTGCTTTTAATGAAGGATTCGCACCATTATCTAACAATAGCTTAGCTAATTTAATGTAATTGAAATTACAAGCCATCATTAAAGCTGTATAACCTTTTTTGTTTCTATGGTCTATTTTTACATTATATTTCATTAATTCTTTAACTATATCGTAATAACCAAAGGATGATGCTACAAGTAAACAAGTTTCCCCGTTATGGTCTATCATGTGTGGATTTAAACCTAATCGTAAATAAAAGCCAACCATATTTGCATCCCCTGTGTAAACAGCTGTCATTAATAAAGAAGTACCATTTCCGTCTATGGTATGTAGTAAAGCATCACGCTCTATCAAATAATCAATCAAATAATACTGTTGACCCACAGTGGCATAAAATATAAGTGTTTTGCCATTAGGAAAACGTTCATTAATATTAAACCCTTTATTAACCATACTATCTATGTAGTCAATATTTCCAGATAAAGCTGCTACTCTTAATTCTTCTAAGTTAAAACTCACTTTAAACACTCCTAATCAGCTTTTAAATTAAATATGGAGTAAAGAAATTACTACATATTTAGTAACTTCTTTACTTTTGTCACTGTGTCACCAATTCCGCTATGAATTTTTAAATCAAAAAAGTGGTCTAAATCTGTTGGCTCTTTATTTATAATAACCTTATTCATCATTTGATTACCTTGAATCATTCTTGGAAGATAATTAACAGGATAAACTTGAAGTGAGCTACCTAAGACCATAAATAAATCACAATCATAAGACAAACCTTGTGCAGTATATATATGCTTTACTTCTTCACCAAATAAAACAACATCTGGCTTAAGTATTGAATCATCATTTTCGCAAGTCGGAATAGCATGTTCGTTAATATAATCTAAACCATATGACTTCCCACACTTTTGACAAATAGCAGTATCAATTCTTCCATGTAATTCAAATACATCTTTATTTCCAGCCTGTCTATGCAGACCATCTACATTTTGAGTTAAAATATATACTTTTTTACCTAAGTCTTCTAATTCTTTAAGAAATAAGTGACCTGAATTAGGTAGATAATTATGCATCAGTTTTACTTGAAAAATATCCTTATATCTTTTCCAAAATTCAATAGGGTTTTTATCAAAATAAGAGCGATGTAAGTATTTCAAGGTTTCTTCTTCTTTGTACAAACCATTATTTGAACGAAAATCTGGAATACCAGATTCGGTACTAATGCCAGCACCACTCAAAACAGTAAT
>JACLAD010009745.1_pt1 | contig 46149 bp, 41 predicted proteins | sample 8027901 | NCBI WGS metagenome assembly JACLAD01 (sample SAMN15725071, study PRJNA655200) | protist metagenome | isolation source: fluorescence activated cell sorting (FACS) single amplified genomes of... | place: Spain: Blaines Bay Microbial Observatory, Mediterranean Sea | collected 2016-07-05 | reverse complement strand
CACCCACTTCAGAAGTGGCCAACGAGGTAGACGCATTTTACGAAGATTTGTCGGATGTGGACAAAATTTCTGAAGATCAAATGCATACATCTTCTGAGTCACCGAATCCTCCACAAAAAATTGTCGACACTGGAGAGAAGGGGATTTCAAATCGATCGATCGATTTAGGGGAGTTTAAAGGAAATTTTGTACTGTATAGAAAGCAACTTGTCGCAACCGCAGTTGCTTCAAATATGTTGGGGGTGGTGATGGGTTTTGGCGGTAGCCAATTCTGGACGACTGGCCCGGAGATAACTTCGTTGCAAGTATTATCAAACTTGCCACCGACAGTTGTCGTTCCGCTGCTTGACCAGGAGGATGAGGCACCTGCTCTGGGGGGCACAGGTGAACCGAACCAAACTGGGAGTCGTCAAGAAAAGCTAGTGCCACTTGTTCCGTTGCCGGATCTACCTGAGCCTTCAATTCGTCAAGCTTCGGCAGACCCACCTGCAGAGCAGAGCGAAAAGTCAGGACCGATTGTTGAGGAGCCGGTCTTGGTGAAAGCGCGAACGGAAAATCCGACTGAGGAAGAGAAACCAGCACCACCTCCGGTTACCGTTGCACCACCACCAGCTATCAGAAATGAAAAAATTAATAAAATTGAGCCTGCTGCTGATAACAAAATTTCCAAACAAACTGACAACTCAGATCAGTCTTTAACGCAGCCAAAAATTAAGGTTGCAATCTCAAAGAACAAAGAAATCAAACCAAGCTCCCTTAATCAGAATGAGCCAACCTATTTAGTCCAACTTGCCAGCTGTGTTACCGAGAATTGTGTGCTCGACTTTCAAAAAATAATGAAGCGTTTGTATCCACAACTTCCGGTTCGAGTTGTGCCATACACTTCGAGAAGAACGATCATTGAAGTTGTCTCCAGAGAAGCTTTTACCTTAGAAGATGGGAAACGATTGGTTGAGCAGTTGAACAAGGGCGACCAGATCAATTCAAAAGCATACTTAGAAAGCGTTCGAAGCAAATTTCAGGTGGTATTAGGGCAAATCCCCAAGGAACAAAAACCAGAGGAATTAGTGAAAAAAATGAACAATATGTTCAAAAAAGAAGTCTCGTTTATAAAAAAATCAACCAAGCAAACGACAAAATATTTTCGGGTTCAAGTACCTGCCTTTGATGATCGTAAAAAGGCAGTGGCATTACAGAGGGAACTTCAGAAAGCTGACAAGCAGATGGCGAGCGCTTTTCTAGTTCCTAATCCAAATAAACCGTGAATGACATACTCGGAAGGAGAACCATGTCCCGAATGAGCAACTTGCTAGGGAGAATGATGCACTGGCTCAAGTTTGAGGCACAACTCTCAGCAGATGAGGTTGATGAACCTGAATTGAATGAGAAGAGAACCCTGCTCTACTTAAAACCAGAAGCCTTGAGACATGTGGTTGTCATCAATGATCTGGAAAAATATCAAAGTTCTCCAGAATTTGTAGAAGGTGGTCGTCTGATTGAAGTCAGCAAACAATATAATTACACACTTCGTCAAGTTGCTGATCTGGTTGAAGAGCCGATGCAAGCAGACAGAAGACCTCACTTGAAAACATTGACTGGATCGATTAAAGGTCGTCCAGACTTACGGCTTGCCCAACCCGGAGAGAATGGGATTGCTCTAGCTGAATCTTCTTAAAGAATTCCGTTGGGGGAGGCAAACCTTCCCCTTTCCTCCCCGCTTGTACTGCTACCAAAGACCCACTAGACTAAACCCATCTAAACTTTTCTGTTCAAACATAACTTTGAAATCAGGATCGCATGCAATTGCGAATTTTTTTGCTGACTGTACTTTTTTGGCCAATGCTCTCCCAAGCTCAGATTGCCAGCCACTGGAAGCATCAACTTTGGACCAAATGGCTCCCGGCACTAGAAATGGGTACGGCTGAGGAACGCTGGCAAGCAAGGTTGGCTTTTTTGACTTGGCCAGAAGCGTCATTGCCGGTTTTGCGTCAAGGCATGGTGACCTCAGAGAGCCCAGATAATTGGCGATTTGCCCAAGTTCTCGCCCAGATCGGTGATGAGAGTGACATTCAAAGAATGCTGGATGCTTGGCAAGGCTTGAGTAGTACCAGGCAAGATGTTTGGGTTGGAAGCTTGGAGAGGTTGTACATGCGCTTTCGCGAGGAAAGCCCTCAGAAATTATTATTAACGCGTTTCCAGTTTGAATCGGAGGAAGCTATCGAACCTCGAAGTGGAAGAGCCGATGGAGAGATCATCTATAAGCTCTCAAACTCAACAGCCTCCCCGCGGCTTGTTCAGGTCCGGATAAATATCTGGAGAGGAATGGCAGATCCAGACTGGCCAGAGCAATTACACTGGCTGGAGGCCGGTAATTCTGTGGAGGTCTCTTTACCTGTCACGCTGCTGTTCGAGCCGAGAGTGCCCACAGTGAGATTGGATCTGGACGTGATGGAAATTGGTGTGAGGGATACCTTACTGCATGAACGCTACGAGATTCCGGTTTCGGGAAGACCGGCCCCACCCAAATCTAAGCAGCGACCATTGAATCTTCCCAAAACAGATGACAACGAAGCTCCTAAAAGACAATCAGAGGAAGCTGAATCAGGATGACAAGTTCTTAGGTGTGTCTACCAATGAGGAGTGCCGAATGACCTCCGCATCCACTGTATAAACAACATCCTCACAGATCTTCTTGGCATGATCTGCTATCGACTCCATATAGTCAGAGATAGTCAACTCTGTGATCAGAGCACGAACGTTTGAATTTCCTTTCTCCAACTCGGAGGTTACCTTTTCTTTGATCAACCGGAACTGCTCATCGACTTCATCGTCACTGTTGCAGACTTCACGGGCTGTCTCGGAGTCTAGGGCAATCATGGCCTCAAGTCCTTTACGAACCATCCACTTAACTTTCGCTGTCAAAGCTGCGAAGTCAATAATCCTTTCTCTGCTTTCTCCATTATTGCTAATGACCAACTGAGCGATATCTCTTGCAAGGTCACCGATTCTCTCCAGATCGTTTGTAATTTTGATGGTCGAAATCAAAAAGCGCATATCGACAGCAACAGGCTGATAAAGTGCAATGATCTTAAGACACTCCTCCTCCAGATTGATTTCGCGTTGGTCTACATCTTTGTCAAGCTTGACCACTTTTTCAGCTAGCTCCAGATCGTTTTCAGCAAGTGCTCGCAGTGCATTCTCAAATTGTTCTTCTACAAGAGTTCCGAGCAGGTTGGCTTGTTGTTTGAGCAGGGCAATCTGACGGTGCAAATGCAGAGTGACCGTTGTGAAATTAGCAGTAGCGGCCATAAAAATTCCTTATCCAAAACGTCCTGTAATGTAGTCTTGAGTCCGCTTATCTTCGGGGCGGACAAAAATATCGTCGGTGTCGCCCACTTCCACAAGATCACCCATATGGAAAAAAGCTGTTCTTTGAGAAACCCGAGCTGCTTGTTGCATGGAGTGGGTAACAATCACAATTGTATAGTTCTGACGAAGTTCGTGGATTAGTTCCTCAATTTTTGCGGTAGCAATCGGATCAAGGGCAGAGCATGGCTCATCCATTAAGATGACTTCTGGATTTACGGCAATCGCTCTGGCAATACACAATCGCTGTTGTTGCCCTCCTGAAAGTCCTGTTCCAGGTGAGCTCAAACGATCTTTCACTTCCTCGAAGAGCCCTGCTTTTTTCAGACTTTTCTCGACAATCTCGTCCATCTCCTGGCGATTCTGAGCTAGACCATGAATTTGAGGTCCGTAAGCGATGTTATCATAAATAGACTTTGGGAAGGGATTGGGCTTCTGGAAGACCATGCCGACTTTCTCACGAAGCTGCACTACATCGAGACTTTTGTCATAGATGTCTTCGTTATCCAAGGTGATTTTCCCAGTAATCCGGCAACCTTCAATAACATCATTCATCCGGTTGATGCATCGCAGAAAAGTTGATTTCCCACAGCCAGAGGGACCGATGAGAGCGGTGACACTATTTTCATAGATTTCCAAATCCACCCCATGCAAAGCCTCTGCTTGATCATAGAAGACCCTGACATCAGATGAATTGATCTTCGTGACAAGAGTTCCGTTGTTTTTTTTCTGGCTCATAACCGAAGTTCGTAATTTTGATTGGGTTTACCAGCGACGCTCAAATTTTTTGCGAAAAATTACTGCGAGCAAATTCATCAATACTAGAAAAACTAAAATCACCATGATTGCAGCTGCGGTCAGTTCAACAAAGCCTCTCTCAGAACTCTCCGCCCAAAGATATACCTGAACAGGAAGTGCAGCTGCGCTTTCCAGCGGGCTAGTCGGAATATCGACCACAAAGGCAAACATTCCAATCATTATAAGCGGAGCGGTTTCACCTAAAGCTTGAGCTAACCCAATGATCGTACCTGTCAAAGTACCTGGTAGCGCAAGTGGTAGGACATGATGAAGAACTACCTGCATCGGGGATGCTCCCATGGCAAGAGCCCCTTGACGGATAGATGGAGGGACTGCTTTTAAGGCGGAACGGCAGGCAATGATGATTGTAGGCAAGGTCATCAAGGAGAGAACAATTCCACCAGCAAGAGGAGTACTTCTTGGAACCCCAAAAAAAATTAAGGATCACTGCCAAGCCAAGTAGACCAAAAATGATCGAAGGAACTGCTGCGAGGTTATTGATATTGACTTCAATAATTTCAGTGATGCGGTTTTTTGGGGCGAATTCTTCCAAATAAATGGCAGCAGCGATTCCCATTGGAAAGCTGATCACAAAACAGACAATCAACGCCCAGAAAGAGCCCGCTAGTGCTCCCGCCAAACCTGCCAATTCTGGATTTCTTGAATCACCACGAGTGAAAAAGTTGATGTTGAAGGTTGACCCAACTCGACCTTCTGCGGTCCATTGATCCAAAAGTCTTAGTTGAAGATTACTAACGACACGTCTCTCTTCCTCAATATCCCGAGGTGCTGCTCCTTTGACAATTGTATCAACTGGGGAAGAAGCAAGAAACCATAACTTTTGCGTTGTACCAAGAATAGAGGGATCGGAGAGAACTAAGTCCCTTAAGTCTGTTTCTGCGCTCTCACTGAACATCTGTATAAGATCTCTGCGCTCTGCGCGACTTTTGATGTCTGGATTATTCTCAACAACATTCTTTCTGAAGAGACCTAAATAATTTGCACGAGCTAGTTCTTCATTAGAACTTTGGGGTGTGACTTTCAGGAAGTTAGCATCAAGCGTAACCTCAGACTGAATTTGTGTTCTCCAAAATGCTGAATATCCGGCTGTGAAGATTGTGTAGAGTAGAAAAAATACTGCAGACAATGCAGCTGCAATCGCTAATTTTCCATATAGTTTAAACCTGGCTTCAGCTGCATAGCGTTGCTTGAGACGAGCAGCCTTGGCCATATTTCGATCAGTCATATTTCTCTCGATACTTCTTCACAATCGCCAAGGCAACAACATTTAAAATCAGTGTCACAATAAACAAAACCAACCCAAGTGCAAAAGCTGAGAGCGTTTTTGGATCGTCAAATTCCTGATCGCCAATCAAGGCGACTACTATCTGAACCGTGACAGTCGTTACATTCTCCAAAGGGTTCAGTGTTAGATTCGCATTCAATCCTGCAGCCATGGCAACAATCATTGTCTCACCAATTGCTCTTGAGATCGCCAGCAGAAAGGCACCAACGATTCCTGGCAAAGCAGCAGGAATGATCACTTGTCGGATTGTTTCTGACTTAGTAGCTCCCATCGCATAAGAGCCGTCTCTCAGGGTTTGTGGGACAGCGTTGATAACATCATCAGAAAGTGAGGAGATGAAAGGAATGATCATCACGCCCATCACCAAGCCAGCTGCAAGGGCGCTACGTGCTTCTACTTCTAGCCCAATGGCAATGCCACCGTCTCTAACAAGAGGAGCCAAAGTCAGGGCAGCAAAAAATCCATAAACGACGGTCGGGATTCCGGCTAAAATTTCTAAAATCGGTTTGGTCCATCCGCGCATTTTTGGAGAAGCGTATTCTGAGAAATAAATTGCGGACATCAAACCGATGGGACCCGCAACAATCATGGCGACGAAGGAGATGAGTAGGGTGCCGCTGAAAACAGGGATTGCTCCCCAGGCACCGTCTCCAGCCACTTGATCTGCTCGAATCGCGATTTGAGGGTACCACTTGAGCCCAAACAAGAATTCAGAAATTGGAACCAGTTCAAAGAAACGGAAAGTCTCAAAAATTAGCGAAAGGACGATTCCAATTGTTGTGAGGATGGCGATGGTTGAGCTAATGAAGAGAAAACCATTGAACAGTAATTCTACACCATGACGGGCCTTAAATCCTGGAGCCACTTTGGAACGAGTGAAGGCCATAATCAGCATTGCGAGCAAAATCGTGACGACCACCATGCTCCATTGGCTTGATTGCTGGAGTGAACGCATCCATTCGGCGGTTTCTAGAATAAGAGGGTCTTGAGTTCCAAGAGCGACCCCCGCTGCAAGGTTCCGAACTTCCTCCGTCATGATCACATAATCTGTTGGAGTCAAGCCCCCAGATTGTGATTCCAAGTGACTTCTGATCAGGCTGCCCAACAAAATTGGTTCTAGTGCGGTCCAAAGCAGAATGAGCAAAATTGTTGGAATGCCACACCAAAGTGCGATGAAGTATCCGTGATATTGTGGAAGTGACTGAAGTTTTGTTTGTGAGCGGAGATTAGAAGCTTGTTTTCGGCCTAGGTAAAAACCTGAGAGACTGATCAGCAGAATCGCTACGAGAAGGTAGGGGAACATAGGTGTTTCGGTACCGGCAATCCTTGGATTGCCGGTGGATGAATCAATTACATGCTGATTGGAGTCAAGTCGCGGATGTCATTCCGTACTTTTTCCTGTGTGCTAGTTTCTAGAGGAACAAGCCCACGATCTAAAAGGTATCCATAATCACCAATCGCAGCGTCACTCACAAACTCTTCCATGTATTCCTGCATTCCGGGAATTACACCGATATGAGCTTTTTTAGCATAGAAAAAGAGGGGGCGAGCGATCGGATAGTCATAGCTCTGGATAGTGTCGAGGCTGATTTCGATACCATTGATTGTGGAGCCTTGAATTTTATCTCGATTTTGATCAAGGAAGCTAAAACCAAAAATCCCAAATGCCTCCGGATCGGCAGACAATCGATTTACGATCAGTGTGTCATTTTCGCCAGCTTCTTCAACAGCACCGTCTTCTCTGAAGCCATCACATTCCTTACCAGAAACTATTCCAGCTTCCTTGCACCCTGGACCCATGATGAGGGAATCCCAAGCATCACGGGTTCCAGAGGTGGGGGGGGGTGCCAAGATTTTAATCGCAGCATTTGGCAAGGAAGCATCGATTTCATTCCAAGTTTTAGGCTTGGGGCCATTCTCTGCCATTGCCATCCACAATTGGCCTGGTGTGAAATTCAGCTTTTGTGATTTCGAGTTGTTTGCAAAAGCAATCCCGTCGTTACCCACGATGATTTCAATAATCTCACTCACACCGTTCTTCGCACACAATTCTTTTTCGCTACCTTTGATAGCACGGGAAGCGTTGGTGAAATCTGGGTGGCTGGGGCCTAAGCCTGCACAGAAAAGCTTCATGCCACCACCGGTACCAGTGGATTCAATTACTGGAGTTTTCATGGAACCGCGTTGGCCGTGTTTTTCTGCCACCACGGTTGCGAAAGGGTAAACGGTTGAGGAACCGACGATTTGAATCTGATCTCTAGCGTGGGCTAGGCCTGTCAACATCAGGGCCGCTAATCCAGTAGCTAAAGTTGCGATGGTCTTGCGGAACATTATTCTCCTAGGCTTATTGGGTTTCAGACCTTTCCGAGTACGAGCAGGGGTCTGTTTTTCGCCAAATTGGCATCATGCTTTACAAGCAATGAGAACAAGGCTAGAGAATAATTATTAGAATTTGATTAAGGAGAAGTAATAAATTGATGTGAGGGTAAGAAAAGATTTGTGACGTCATGGGATCAAGTAACTTTTTCCAGAAATTTCGGCATAAGGCGTTCGACTGCTTCAACGATGACTTTGGTTTGATGATCAAATTCTAAATTGAGTAGGGTGGTTTGGGTCGCGTTACCAAGGGTGGTTCTGGTAAGGGTTTCGGGGATCAAACAAACTGAAAATCGATCTGGCTCTACATCAACCACCGTGAGGCTGACCCCGTCAACTGCAATCCAACCTTTTGGAACTAAATAGCGGTTCCAATGTGGGGCAATTTCGATCCAGATTTTATGGTTCCCAGGGCTTTGTTCAATCTGAAGAATTTGGGCCTTACAGTCGACGTGACCATTGACCTGATGCCCGCCAAGTTCATCCCCCATTTTGAGAGATCGCTCAATATTTGTGTGAGAACCAACTTGCAGCATCCCAAGATTTGATCGATCTAAGGTTTCCTTAATTACATCGAAATCTGCCCATTCCCCTTCCTGGAAATTCACAACAGTGAGGCACACACCAGACATTGCCACACTTGCCCCTAATTCTAAGCCAGTGCCCAATTCGTTCATCTGAATGCGCAGCTTTAGCCCACTACTGACCGGCTTTAAGAATAGGATCTCTCCTTTGCCCTGAACAATTCCTGTAAACAATTCAGCCTTTTTCGGTATGTGTATAAACACCGTCCCAATCGCCGGGAGGAGGTTCACTGATGAAGCGTTCACAACGTTCGATGTAAGTCAGGCATGGCCCATCATTTTCGAGGAAGGTCAGGGCTTTGCGGAAGTGTTCAATAGCGATTGGGTAATCATGATCTTTATAGCACGAAAGACCCTTTTGATAATGCTCAAGAACATCGGTCATCGGGCCGCTGAGCTCATTTTTGAAGTCCAGGACCTCAAAAATTGGAACTGGCTCTTTCTTACCAACTACCCGAACAATGTCTAGTTCTCTTGCATCCACATAATTTTCGGCTCCTTCAAAGTGATCTGTACCATAGTAGGTGTTGCCTGAGATCATCGTGAAGGTTTTGTAGAACTTGTTTGCACCTTCCAGACGTGCTGCCAAGTTTACCGTATCACCCATGATGGTGTAGTCCATCCTTTGCTGTGATCCCATGTTTCCGACCACGATAGGACCACTGTTGATCCCCATCCGTGCAAAGAGTTGGGGGCTACCTTTTTCTCGCCAGTCCTTGCGCATTTCAATCAAGCGCTTTTGCATGTCGATTGTGGCAAAACAGGCGAGTTTAGCGTGATCTGGTTGATCCAAGGGCGCTCCCCAAAAAGCAATGATGGCATCCCCTTCAAACTTGTCTATCGTGCCAGCCCTACTGGAGATAAGATTACACATCTCGGTGAGGTATTCATTCAGTAGCGCAACCAGTTCTTCAGGCGTAAGACTCTCGGAGATCGTCGAGAACTTCTGAACATCTGAGAAGTAAGCAGTCATTTCACGACGTTCACCACCCAAACTGAGTTTTGAAGGATCCTGAACGATTACATCAATTACGCTGGGAGAGAGGTACTGAGAAAAAGCGTTCTTGATGAAGGCTTTTTGCTGTCTCTCCGCCATGAACAAGAAGAAGTTTGTCGCAATCATGCTGAGAATCATTGCTGGGATGATGTAACTCATTGAGAGTACATAGCCGTGATAGACGTAAGCATAGATGCAGATTCCCAGGTATCCAATGATTGCTGCAAGAAAGAGCGGGTTGTGAAGCTTCTCAAGCCTTGCAATGAACAAGAACAACAACATCATGCAGATGAGAATAATTGCTTCTATTTCATTACTCGCTGGACGAATAGGAGCACCATTCATCATCGTCCAGATCGTATCGGCTAGGATTTCAATCCCGTAAATTTCCCCAACCGGGGTTGAAAAAATATCGTGAGACACTTCAGTCGTGTCTCCAACAAGTACGAGTTTATCTTTAACCCAATATTCCAACTCATAGATCTCATCTTCATCAAGATCTTCCAGACCGTAAATCTCGCCCTCATAAAGATTCAAGACCATGGCGGCTGTGATACCAGCGTACTCATGGAGAAAAGTAACACCAGGTTTGTGAAGTGGGTAATCCATCCAAAGATCACCATTGTGGTCCAGTGGAATTTCCTTATCTCCAATGTAGAGAATGTTGTTCTCCAGTCGTGGTTCAACATTCCAATACATGGCCAGTGCTTGAACTGCCCACGGCCAGATCTTGAATTCATTGACAGCCTGATCGTAAAAACGAAGTCGGGAGAGCCGATTACCTATCAATGTGTGATTGGTATAACCAGCGACGGTGGCTTCCTGTAGAACAGGAGTTGCTGCTGTTACTCCACGGATTTCTTCATCTACCAGGTTCAATTGACCAACTACCATTGTGTTTGGTTTCTCCCCAAGCGCTTTTGCCAAGATGGGGTCTTCACCGTAGCCATTTGGAAAATCCATCAGCATATCAAGTGCAACGACTTTGGCTCCCAATTCCTGAAGGTTGGTGACAATTTCAGCGATGTGTTTTCGTTGCAGAGGCCAACTTCCATATTCGGTAAAAAATTCTTCATCGGTATCAACAATCACCATATCTTTTTCAGGAAAGGCATAAGCTTCAGGATTTGCGGTATGCCTTAGGATATGACGATAACCCTGCAGTTGATTTTCTAATCCTGAAAATATCTCATATTGCTCGGCAGGAATCATGGCCAAGAAAAGCAGGGTTGTGATCCAAAAATCTGGTCGGAGAAGTGCCTTTTTCATGGAATTGTTCTGCGTTTTGGTGGGAGAGGAGGGCACCTAGAAAAGATGCCCGAAGTTGGTGAGTAGTTGTTGTCTAGAGGTTTGCCTGGTATGTCTCAGTTATTTCTTCCTGCAGGGCTTGAAGTTTTAAACGAGCATAAACCTCAATCATAAAAGGTCTCAGATCGTTGATGTCATCATCATCACTATTCTGGCTGAAGAAAGATTCGTAGGTTTGCATGGCTGGGACGAGAAGTCCGTGCTCCTTCAGGACACCTGCCATCATAAATCCATCAGTATCGTATTTCTTAACAGCTGTTACATCCTCTTGGAATTTTTTTAATTTCTTACCGCTAAGCCATGAAAGTCTCCTCGTTTTGCTCTCACTTAGAACCTTGCCATCTTTGAGGACATCCACGCTATATTTAATTGATCTTTCCGAAAATGGCTCAATCTTCTGAAGAATAACTTTCTCTGAAGTCGCTGCAACATCATATGAGTTGTCACCAACATTTAAGCGATACGAATACTCTGAGCCTTTGTTCTCCCACGCAACAGTGGGGTAATCATCAGAGAGAGATATGTTGCCCAAGTCCACGATCAAATCCTGCCCAGGTTTGTTAGCGGAGCGACGAACTGTCGTGTACTTTTGGGTAGTTGCAAATTGCTTGTCTAAGCCAGCTAACAGCTCACCCGCAGCTTCTGTGGAACCTAGTTCACCACTGACTAATTCCATCCCCGAATCGGTAATCTTGATTTCGGAATTGGCCAGTAGGTTTGTGGTTTCCTGCGTAGCCTGATTTGCAAATTTGGCTTTGCTCCCATCATTTAGACGAACCATGGAACCAGGAAACACGAGCTTGTTTCGACGGACGGGCTTCCAGCGCTTCCCATTTTTACTGTATTCAACCTTCCCATCGACGTCATAGATCATGCCCACTGGGACCCTATCTGCCAGCGCTAAGGGTACGACCAAGAAGGAGACCAAGGCGAGTAGGAGCAAAGAACGCATGATTTTCATAGCCATCTCCTGAAGGATTTTAGGGGATTCATCAGAAATCTTAATTTAAAAGATTTCTTTTGGGTGTGAAGAGTCTGAGGGACTCACTAACTGGACAAAATTAATAGCTAGTATAGGATTCAAGAAGTGACAACACAAATCCCTGTCACTTTGCTGCAACAGCCTGAGTTGAAAGCATTGAAAAGAAAAATGAAATTAGGCATTTTAAAATCATTTCAACAAAGAAAGTTGGATTTGCAGCACAAATTGAACACTGAAGGTTGATCGTTGACTTTGTTACAAAATTTTCCTTGGCTCTGGTTGTTACTTGGCGGTAGTCTAGGAAGTTTAAGTAGATGGTGGATCGGTCGGCAGTTGCAAATTTGGTTGGGAGATCAATTTCCGTACGGAACAATTTTTGTGAATGCTGTGGGCTCAGCTGCTTTTGGAGTTTTTGTCGTTCTGCTGGAAAAGCACTCTGGGGCAAGGCTACTCATTCTGAGTGGTTTCATGGGTGCCTTCACTACTTTCTCGACATTTAGTTATGAGACTGTCCTCCTGATGCAGGCTGGTGCTTGGCGTACAGCCTTGCTAAACATTTGCCTGAATTTATTTGTAAGCTTGAGCTTGTGTGGTTTGGGAATTTGGGGAACCCAAACGCTCCGCTCCTAAAACTTTCTAATCATCGGAGAATTATCTGTGCTTCGTAATCGAATCCTATCTGTCTCAGCAATGGAAATCTTGGATTCCCGTGGGAACCCAACCCTGAGAGCTACTGTTCTTCTGGAAGATGGGACCCAAGCTGACGCTTCTGTTCCTTCCGGAGCCTCGACTGGTGAAAATGAAGCACTGGAACTGCGAGACGGGGATAAGAATCGTTATGGGGGAAAAGGGGTTCTTAGGGCGGTTAGCCATGTGAACACCCGAATTGCTCCTGAAATATGTGGCTTACAACCAGATAATCAAGCAGAGATTGATCGAGTTATGTTGGAGTTGGATGGAACACCAACAAAGAAAAAACTAGGTGCCAATGCCATTCTTGGGGTTTCGATGGCTGTTGCGAAGGCCGCTGCCATTTCACACCAAATGCCACTCTACCAATATCTTGGAGGTGTTGGGGCATTTCGACTGCCAGTCCCCATGATGAATATTGTCAATGGTGGCGAACATGCTGACAACAGCGTGGATTTGCAGGAATTCATGGTAATGCCCAGCGGGTGTCCAACTTTTCGTGAAGCTCTACGAGCCGGAGCCGAAGTATTTCATGCCTTGAAAAAGATATTGCTGAAGAAAAACTATGCAACTGGAGTGGGTGACGAAGGAGGATTTGCTCCAAATCTCGGTAGCAACGAAGAAGCTTTTGATCTGATCATTGAGGCGATTCAAGCGGCTGGTTACTCACCAGGTAAGGACATTTCTCTTGCTCTAGATGCCGCTGCAAGCTCATTTTGTGACAAGCAAAATGGACAATACGACTTCCGTTGGTCTGGAACTGGCAGGCGATCCAGTGAAGAAATGTTGCACTTCTACCGAGAAATGTGTGAAAAATACCCGGTTATCTCGATTGAGGATCCTCTGGATGAAAATGATTGGTCAGGCTTTACAGCGATGACTGAACAACTTGGGGAGAAGGTACAGATCGTTGGTGATGACCTTTTTGTGACCAATACACGATTTGTTCAGCAGGGAATTGAGCGCAATGCGGCTAATGCGGTTTTAATCAAGCTCAACCAGATTGGCACTGTCACCGAAACTGTTGAAACCGTACAGCTCTGCCAAAAAGCGGGCTGGAACTACATCATCTCTCATCGTAGTGGCGAAACTGAAGATACTTTCATGGCAGATTTCGCAGTAGCCATGGGAGGGGGACAAATTAAGACTGGTTCCGCGTCACGTAGTGAGCGAATTGCAAAATATAATCGCCTGCTCGAAATAGAGGCAAGTCTAGGTGCTTCTGCACAATTTGGACGCTAGGAGTCCGAAGAGCATTACCTGTTAAACTGGAGGATTGATGTTTTGGAAACGTAAGTCAGCGAAAGTAACTCAGGCAGAGACGGTTTATTTGCCCAAGGGGAGCCAGGGAAGTGGTCATTGGAACTGCACAACCCCTGTTCGAATTGGTGGTTACTTCGAAGGACGGCTGGATTGCTCTGGATTGCTCTTGATTGAAGCAAGCGGGGAACTCTTCGCAGATGTGTGGGTTCGCCAAGCTGTCATCCATGGACGTGTAGATGGTGACTTGTACTGCCAGGAGCAATTGGTCTTGCATCCGACAGCAGAAGTTACCGGCAACATTACCGTGCCCCCTGGTGGATTCGTGATGTTAGACGGAGCAAAAATTGGTGGTGGTGTTCGCTCCTGGACAAAGCACCAAGCTGAGAAGAGTGAGGAAGTGCTCCAGCAATTGACTCGTAAAACGAGGGGAGTTCCCCCCAAAACAGAATTGGATGATGACGACGGTTTTGCATCTGACCCAGAACAACTTGTCGAGCAGAGTCTTCACTATTTAGTATGAACCAAGTCACCTCCTGGCTGGGAACCCCTTGGTTCTGGCTGGGAGCAAGTCTTGGTCTCGCCCTCACGCTCAATCTTCGCTAAAAACGCTGGGGACTTGGTCTCCTTACCGTACTACTTCTCTTGCATCTGTGCTGGATCAGCATTGGCAAGAATTTTTTCCTCCCCGATTGGTTAGAACAGCCCGATTTGAGGAAATCTTTTTGGGTTCGTGGTACCATTCATAGCTTCACTTCAGACTCTAACTCTTCACGCCTCCAGCTTCGTAAAGCAACCATTCTCAATCGCACGCATGAGTATGATTTCCTCGAATTAGCTGTCTCCCTGCCAAATGCGAGGGGCAGATCCCCATACTGGTATGTAGGGCGACAAGTTCAACTGGGAGAATTTCTGCGAGAATTCAATTGGGATGGAATTCAATGGAATTTACATTTTTCTGAAGCATTGCTTGGCGATGCCAGCCCTCCAAAGAATGGTTGGCAAAGGGCCTTATCAACTTTGCGCCTTCGATGGGAAACCCGAGCTGCTTACTACTTAAATGATGAAACGCTGGCGATGTTTCTTCCTCTGACTTTAGCAGAGAGGTCTGTCAGGCATCCTTCCTTGGAATTGTTCAGAAAAACGGGAATGGCCCATGTACTGGCAATTAGTGGACTACATATTGGCCTACTCTATTTTGGGCTTTTTGGGATTAGTAGACTAATGGGCACAATGAAGCCTAATCTCTGGGAAAATCAAAGTTTGGTGGCTATCAGTCAATGGCTACCTTTGCTGTTGCTTTGGGGCTATGTATTCCTTCTCGAATTTCCAATCCCTGCCCTACGGGCGGTAACCATGATTACTCTGTGGCTACTATTTCGTGAATTGGGCTATCGATTGCCAGCCCTCTTTGCCTTATGGGTGACAGCTCTATTGTTTTTGGTGGTGGATTGGAGTGTGATGCTGACAGTCTCATTCCAACTCTCATTTGTGGCAGTAGCTTTCTTGGTTGGAGTGAGTCATTCACGAACTTTTGAAGTACATGGCAGGTTAAAATGGCTAGTCGATAGCCTTGTTATCACGACTTTTGTTTCATTGGGGACATTCCCAATCTTGTTAAATACTTTTGGGAGGATTTCGCTGGAGGTCTTCTGGTTGAACCTGATACTTGTTCCGATGATGGCAATTTGGATTCTACCTGTCTGCCTTTTAGGACTGGCCTGGAGTAGCCTTTGGCTTTGGTCACCTCCAGAGATGCTCGGGGAAAGATTCATTTTTGGTGTGATTGAGTTCAGCCTGGAAGCCTGGCTGAATCTATTGCGTTGGTTGCAGTGGGAGGAGTGGCGTTTTGAAATCAAAGGAGAGTGGGAACCCCAGTTCTATGTGGCCTACTATGCAGCTCTTTTAGGACTACTGGGGTTAGGGAAGAGGTTTAGTATTAGGAGGCTTTATAATTGATATTCGTACTCGCGATCAGAGACTTCTCGTTGAAGTGGCTCCCCACGTAAGTGTCGAAGGGCTTCTTCTGTTGATTCCAGTTCCATCCGAAATCGACAATCGTATGAGCAAGAACCAATATGAGGTGTAATGATTAGATTCTCCAATTCGGTCAGCGGGCCTTTGTAGGGCTCCAATTCAAAAACATCAATAGCGGCACTGACTAAAATGCCGTTTTGTAAGGCGGAAGCTAAGGCGTCTTCCTCAACGATTCCACCCCTTGCAGTATTGACCAGAGTCGAACCCGAAGGCATCAGCTTCAGTTCTTCTAGCCCAATCCGATGGCGGGTTTTTTTGTAAAGCGGTACATGGATCGACAGAAGATTAGACTTGGTCAGCATTTCTTCAAATTCAACTTGCCGAATCCGTAACCCATGATTACGCAAAGCTTGGATTTCCTCTGATTTGTCCAAACTGTCGTGTACTAGAACTTCTTTGGGCTGAAAGGAAGTTAGAATACGGGCTACCCGACTGCCAATCCTGCCAAAGCCAAAAAGTCCTATCACTGAATGCTCAAGCCTCCGACCACTTGGCCGACTCCATTGACCATCTCTGAGCCTGCGATCCAAATTCCCAACATGCCGACTCGCAGATAGCATTAGCCCAATCGTCAGTTCTACAACGGCCATTGTCACTGCATCAGGGGTGAAGCTCACACGAATTCCCCTGCGCTTACATTCATTCAGTGGGACACCATCCAGACCAATCCCCACTCTAGAAATCATTTCAAGATTTGAGTTTTGCTCTAAAAAAGGCATCAGATTTTCTGTACCCGCGAGAAGTACTCTTGTGTTACCAGCACGTTCAATCAATTCATCTACAGTGAGCTTGCGGCTTAATTCATTGTAACTCACGTTGAAATTCGAATCGTCGAGCACCTTTCGAGGTTGCGGGTCATCGGCTCCAAAAGGATAGGTAGAAACAAAGACATCCATAGTTACTATTCATCCGCTACTGTGATTTGTCGTTGCTCACCCAACCCATCGACTCCGAGCCTAACTTCTTGTCCAGGTTGTAAGTAGACGGGATTTGGTTTTACACCCATCCCAACACCTGGTGGCGTGCCTGTAGAAATGACATCACCGGGCTGTAAAGTGAAAAATTGACTGAGATACGCAACCAGGTGTGCCACTCCATAGACCATTGTGCTTGTTGTACCTTCCTGATAACGATGACCATCCACTTCTAGCCAAAGTCTAAGATTTTGTGGATCAGAAATCTCATCTGTCGTTACTAGCCACGGACCGATTGGCCCAAAAGTATCGCAACTCTTCCCCTTGACCCATTGACCAGACCTCTCCAGCTGATATGCACGCTCGGAGACGTCATGAATCACACAGTACCCTGCAACGTGGTCCAGTGCTTCTTCTTCTGTCAAATATTTACCTGGTTTCCCAATGACAACCCCAAGCTCGACCTCCCAATCGGTCTTGGTAGAACCACGTGGAATGATGAGGTTGTCGTTCGGGCCGCAGACCGCGCTGGTGGCCTTGAAGAAAATCACGGGCTCGGGCGGAACTCGCATTCCTGATTCGGCTGCATGATCAGAGTAGTTCAGGCCAATACAAATGAATTTACCAATTTGACTTACACAGGGGCCGATCCGGGGATTACCCTTGACCTCAGGCAATCCATTAACATCAAGCTCACGAAGGCGCTGTATCGAATCAGGCAGAAGGTATTCGCCTGTCAAATCTGGAATAACCTGAGATAAGTCTCGGAGCTTACCAAAGTTATCAAAAAGCCCTGGTCTTTCTTGGTTGGGTTCGCCGTAACGGATTAGTTTCACGTTAACTCCTTCAAATGGTCATGCCGCCGTCAATCGCAAAGACGGCACCAGTAGTGTAAGAGGATTCATCTGAGGCCAGATAAACTGCCAAATTCGCTATCTCTTCAGGAGTGCCGATGCGCCCCATCGGTTGGCGAGCAACAAAAGCAGACCTGACTTGTTCCAAATCTCCCCCTTGAGCCACCATTCTTTCATTGAGTGATGGAGTTTCAACAGTGCCTGGACAAATGGCGTTACAGCGTATGCCCTGACTCACGAAATCTGCTGCGATGGCTTTGGTAAGTCCGATGACTGCTGCCTTTGAGGTCCCATAAACAAAGCGATTAGGGACACCTTTGACGCTAGAAGCTACGGAAGCCATATTGATGATGACTCCCCCACCGTTAGAGACCATCCTTGGAATAATATTCTTAGCTAGTCGATACATGGAGCGAACATTGATTTCAAAAGCCATGTCCCAATCATCCTCGGTACACTCTAGGATAGTGCCACTGTGAACAAAACCGGCACAGTTGAAAAGGACATCAATTGTGCCAATTTCTCCAATCAGTTTTGCGATTGAGTCAGGATCACAGACATCCAGCTTACGTACTTTCAATTGTTGGTCCGAGTGATTCAGAGCTTCAAGGGGCTTCAGGTTGATGTCAGTAGCCCAGACCGTAGCTCCTTCTTCAAGAAATCGTAGTAAAGACGCATGGCCAATACCTTGGGCAGCAGCGGTCAGGAGAATATTTTTGTTTTGGAGTCGTTTCATTTAAAATCTGTGATTTCGTGTCGAATAATTAGAATGAGTGTGGTTGATTTTACATCACCGCACCAATTTGCCAGGGTAAAAACTCGTTGTCTCCGAATCCAAGAGATTCGCTCTTGGTTGGACTTCCAGAAGCCACTTCCAAAAGCCTGTTGAAGATTGTCTCACCTAACTCCTGAACACTGGATTGTCCGTCTACGATCAACCCACAATTGATGTCCATGTCTTCTTCCATTCTTTGGAACATCGGAGTGTTGGTCGCCAGCTTTAAACTTGGTGCTGGTTTACATCCATAGACAGAACCTCGGCCTGTGGTAAAGCAGACAAGATTACAACCAGACGCGACCTGTCCAGTCACGGAGACAGGGTCATAACCAGGGGAATCCATGAAAGCAAAGCCACGGGTAGTTTGGCGTTCAGCATATTCATAGACAGCAACCATATCGGAAGTGCCGCCCTTGGCCACAGCTCCCAGCGATTTTTCAAGAATGGTTGTCAGACCTCCTGCTTTGTTTCCAGGTGAAGGATTGTTGTTCATTTCCCCGCCATTTCGAGCAGTGTATTCTTCCCACCAACGGATTCGCTCGAGAAGTTTTTCACCAACCTCAGGTCGAACTGCCCGGCTTGTCAGTAAGTGTTCTGCGCCATAGACCTCAGGGGTCTCGCTCAAGACTGCGCTACCACCGTGGCGAACCAACAAATCTGCAGCTGCTCCCAGGGAGGGGTTCGCTGTAATCCCTGAATATCCATCGGAGCCGCCACACTGCAGGCTCAGACTGAGGTGTTCCGCCTTAGCCGTTTTCCGCTCAGATCGATTCGCTTCCTGTAATAGTTCCTTGACCATCCCAATCCCGCGCTCAATCGTTTTTCGAGTTCCTCCACTCTCTTGAATGGTACCAGTCTTTAAGCGATTTGAATGTGAGAGACCTTGATTTTCCAGAAGTGCTGGAACTTGGTTGACTTCACATCCCAAACCTAGGATCAAGGCACCACCGATATTAGGATGAACTGCATATCCAGAAATGACCCTGCGTAGCATCGCCAGACCTTGGCCATCAATATTCTGTCCACAACCTGTTCCGTGGGTGAAGGCGACAACTCCATCGACATTCGGAAATTCAGAGCGGACCATCTCATCAGAAAAGGCAGCAGCAATGGCTTTGGCAACCGTAGCCGAGCAATTGACAGAAGTTAGAATTCCAACGTAGTTCCTTGTACCCACTCGACCATCTTCTCGATGAAAGCCTTCAAAGGTGGCTGGGTTTTCCGCAAAGTCGGTTCCCCGAGCTCGGCTTCCAAAATTGTGTTCACGCTCGAAGGTGTGGACCAGCACATTGTGACTGTGTACATGCTGTCCGGGGCCGATCGGTTCACTGGCAAAACCAATCACTTGGCCATATTTGACAATAGCTGCGTCTTTTTCAATCTGCTGAATGGCAACCTTATGCCCAGAAGGGATTTCATCCAAAATGCGTAGCCCTTCCACCTCGGCGCCAGCAGGCATTTTTTGTAAGGCAATGCGTACGTTGTCCCGGTCATTCAACTGTAGTAAGGCTGCCATAAGGTGACTCCAGAAAAATTAGTGACTTGGTCGAAGAGGCAGGGCTGCTTCACGCAGCTTTGCGAAGAGTGGTTCGGTCAACTCAAAATGATAGACTTCAGCAATGATATATGCCCATCCCGCTAGAAAATACTCCCAACCGTCGTGGATATGCAATCTCTGTTTGCGTTGTTGTCGCAGAGCCTGGTGCAGAAATTCCAATGATCCACGGTAATTGAATTCCCAAATATGGCACTCGCTTGGAAAATCTGCGTTGGCGCTAAGAGGAGATCCAGGCCGGTCTTTGCCCAAGCCAGAGGCATTCACAATTAGGCTCTGTGGGGGAAGTTTGGCTAGAATAAGATCAGCTTCTTCGGGGCTGTCGATTTCATGCAGGTTCCATAGTTTCGGAGAAAATTCTTTCAGATGATCTCGAACTTGGGAGCCTCTGCCGGCTTCGACTTCAGTTAAGTGAATTCGGGCTGTTTTCTCATTGGAATCAAGTAAAACCCAGGCAAGTGCGAGACCAGCACCTCCAGCACCAAGAATCAGGACTTCCGCTTCTGGAAACTGCTGCCAATGGTCTGGCGAAACGATTTGATTGATTGCCCAGCGAGCCGTCAGCGGATCTTTAGCATGTGCAACTAGTTCTCCTTCAAAATTCCTGGAAATACAACTCACTTCATGCAGTCGCTGAGCATGTGAATCTGATTCCGAAAAAATATCTTTCGCACCTTCCCAAACCACTACTTTGTGTGTGGTGACCAGTGCCCCTGCCAAGGACGAATCCTCGCGTAGCTGTTCCACCTGCGATCTCATGTCAGCAAAGCTTACCCCAGGAGGATGATCAAATCCCCTCAGTTTGGCCTCCCCTAAGCCCAGAACATCAACCCACAGTGGAAAAAGTTTTTGGATGAGAGAGTGCTGTGTCGATACACCTATGAAGCCAAGATCACCAGCCATACTACTCACCAAATGGAATCCAGATGTTTTTGCTCTGAGAAGCTTGTCGTAGCCACTCTCTCCCCTGGGCTGCGGGAGAATACCAGTCAACGACCTGTCCCTCATTACCCCAAACCTGTTTCAGATTGCTCGTACTTAGGCGTTTAGCCTGACGAACCTCCTCTTCAGTACCAAAGACCCAAATTCCATCCAGATCTTCGTGAGCTGCGAGTGTTTGAATCATTTCAGCCGGATTGCCGCTGATTAGATTGACCGCCCCCGCTGGTACATCAGAAGTCTCCATGACCTGAATCAAATCATTGGCAATCAGCGGATAGGAAGGAGAAGGGATGACAATCGAGCAATTGCCAGCGGCTAAGGATGGCAAAAGTATGGATAGAAAGGAGAGCAGTGGGTTCTCATCTGGGCAAATGAGACCAATTACTCCGAGAGGCTCATTGAGGACAGGAACCAATAAACCTTGGGGAGGTTGATGAAGAACTCCCTCGAACTTGTCAGCCCATGCTGCATAGTGGAAGCATCGTTGAATTGAGCTATCTACTTCTTGCTGAGCTTCATTTGATTTGCAGCCAAGGAGTTGTTGCAATCGGGATTCTAATTCTTGTCGTCGGAGGCTTAGATTTTCAGCGAAATAAAACAGAATCTGAGCCCTTAGGTGTCCACTGGATTTGCTCCATGAGCTTGCCTTTTGAGCAGCTTCCACGGCATTGCGAAGATCTTTCCGATTGCCCTGTCCCACGGTACCTGCCAGTGAACCATCTTTATTCCAAACTGGCCGAACCGTTCCACTATCTGGTCGGGCTTGTTTCCCTGCAATGAAAAATTTTGCGGTACGATGTATTTCTGATCCTTTGAGAGTGTTTTTGTGACCTAGGCTCTGGACGTCGGGACGCTTCAGTTTTTTAACTGTAAATGCAGTCAGCTTGGGCTTCATATATTCAAGCAACCCTTCTCGACCGCCTTCTCTGCCATATCCACTCTCTCGATACCCACCAAAGCCACAGGCAGCATCAAACTGATTTGTACAGTTTACCCAAACAACCCCTGCTTGTAGTGATGGCGCCAGGTGTAGGGCCTGATTGATGTTTTCACTCCAAACACTTGCAGCTAGTCCATACATGGTGTTGTTTGCCAATTCAAGAGCTTCACTTGGGGTCCTGAACGTCATGGTGGCTGCGACTGGTCCAAAAATCTCTTCTTGAGCAAGAACGGAGGAAGGATCCACATCGATGGCAAGAGTTGGAGCAAAGAAGCAGCCGGTTTCAGGCAAACTAATTTGAGGTTGCCAGAGAGTGGCTCCGTTCTCAGCACCTTCAGTGGTCAGTCTTTTTACACGCTCTAATTGGACTTTGCTAACCAATGATCCAATATCGATTGCCTTATCCAGCGGATTACCAACACGTAATTGCTGCATGCGCTGTTGTAATTTCCCAACCATTTTTTCGGCAATGCTCTCTTGAAGCAATAACCTTGAGCCAGCGCAACAGACCTCTCCTTGATTCAGCCATATTGCATCAACTACCCCTTCGACAGCAGCATCCAGATCTGCATCTTCGAAAACGATGAAAGGAGATTTGCCACCGAGTTCTAGCGTTAATTTGCAATCTGAATCGGCGGTCAGTTCCCGAATGCGTTTCCCAACAGAGGTAGAACCGGTAAAGGCAATTTTGTCGAGACCCTTGCTGCAGACCAAATCTTCACCCGTCCGTCCATCTCCAGTGAGCAATTGAAACACTCCAGCAGGCAAGCCAATCCGATGACAACATTCTGCAAACCAGAGTGCTGTCAGCGGTGTTTGTTCTGCTGGTTTAAGCAGAACAGTGTTACCACAAGCTAAGGCTGGAGCAACTTTCCAGGCGAGCATCAACAAAGGAAAATTCCAGGGTATGATCTGCCCGACCACTCCTTTAGCAACATGCTGGGGATACTCTTCCTCGACTAGCTGAGCCCAACCCGCATGATGGTAAAAATGCCTTACTGCCAACGGGATGTCGATGTCACGTGATTCTCGGAATGGCTTGCCGTTATCCAGTGTCTCCAGCACCGAAAGTACACGCGAATGCTGCTGCATTTCCCGAGCGAGTGCATAAAGGTATTTTGCCCGTTGATGACCAGTTAGTTTCTCCCACTTCGGTTGTGCTTCCCTGGCCCCTGATAATGCCTGTACAATTTCCCGGGAACCTGCTTGGCGACATGTGGCGAGTTGTTCGCCAGTGGCAGGGTTTTCCACAGAAAATAACTCAGCATCTTTAGGCAGTTCCCAGTTACCATTAAGATAGAAGCCAAAGTTGCGATTGTGGCTCTCCAGCCATTGTTGGGCTGGTTGGTCACTTTCAGGAGCAGGACCGTAATCCAATTTTTGTAACAACGTCACTAAGTCACTCATTGGAGATCAGCAGAGGGGTTGTCGGGCAGCGGTGGCGTATCGCCCTGTCACACGATGTTCAAGTTGGCGTTCAATATCGGTCAATAAGCCACTGGCACCAAAGCGAAAGCGGGCGGGCTGTTGAGCATCGAATCCTAACTCTTCTCGAACCAACACTAGCCAGTCAAGTGCCTGTTTGGTAGTGCGGATGCCTCCAGCTGGCTTAAAGCCTGCCCAGTGTCCTGTACGCTGATGATAGTCTCGCAACACTCGCAACATAACCAGTGTTACTGGGAGGGTAGCATTCACAGCCTCTTTCCCTGTGGAGGTCTTGATGAAATCTGCTCCTGCCATCAGACAAACCCAGCTGGCTTTTGCAACATTTCGAAAAGTACCAAAATCTCCAGTGCCCAAGATAGTTTTTAAATGGGCTGTTCCACTGGCTTCTTTGAATGCGGACACCTCATCATATAGGGCCGGCCAATTTCCTGTCAGCACATGATGGCGGCTAATGACGATGTCGATTTCTTGGGCTCCGTCCTCAACAGACGCTCGAATTTCGCTGAGTTTGGCGGAAAGGGGACTAAGACCATGAGGAAAACCTGCGGCAACCGCAGCAACAGGAATTTTAGTGTCTTCCAGAGCAGTGACCGCTGTATTGACGAAGGCATGATAGACACAGACTGCTCCAACTTGAAGGTTTATGGATTCGATTCCAAGAGACTTCATCAATTCTGGACGAATCGGCTGTCGAGCTTTTGCGCAAAGTCGTTGGACTCGCTTTGGGGAGTCATCACTGGAGAGAGTGGTGAGATCCATACACTGGATCGCATGTAGCAGCCAGGCAGTTTGCCATGGTCCCTTGACGCTTCGCCGTCCAGTCAACGATTGGGTTCGCCGACTGACGGCACTGGCATTGACACGGACGTCTTCCAGCCAATCCAAATTTAGTGCAGTTCCGGGGTTGGTCACTAGAAATGATAGGTGTGTTGTTGGCAGATCGAGCTGAAGTGAGAGATAATTCTGTAGATCAAACTGACCCATTATTTAGCAATGACTGGATTTCAGCATTTGTTGGCATAGCAGGAGCCGTCCCTGGTTTGGTAACAGATAGGGCAGCTGTCGCAGAACCGAATCTGATGGCATCACGCAGGGACTGGCCACTGGCTAAAGCGTGGGCAAATCCACCATTGAAGGCGTCTCCTGCTCCAGTCGTTTCAACAACTTTTCCTGTCATGTCGAAAGCAGGTATGTGTTCGTCCAAGTCATCATTGAGCACATAGCAACCCTTCTCACCGAGGGTGATTAAGGCGTTGCCAACACCCATCTCACGTAATTTCAAAGCCGCTTTTCTAGCATCATTCGCATCATTCACCTGAATACCCGTGAAGGATGAGGCCTCTGTTTCATTGGGAGTTGCGTAATCTGCGAGAGTAAAGATCTCTAAGGGAACTTCCGCAGCGGGTGCTGGGTTGAGAATGGTTGGAATTCCATGAGCTTTGGCAATCTCCAATCCTCGTTTTACAGCAGGCGAAGAGACCTCAAAGTTAGTCATGAAGACCGATGCCTCAGCGATTCTCGAGGTCGCTTGCTCCACATGCTCTGGGCCCAGTAATCCAGCAGCCCCGATCACGACAATGATCGCATTATTACCGGTCACATCATCAATGATAATATCCGCAGCTCCCGTGTTCTGTTCTTTGGTACGGAATACGTAATCGGTGTTGACGCCTTCAGAGGAATACAAATCAAGAGCGATATTTGCGAAGGCATCTTCACCCAGCATTGCAATGAAGCTCACTTCTGACCCGGCTCTTTTGGCAGCTACCGCCTGATTAGATCCCTTCCCACCAGGTCCAAGTTTAAATAGGGGACCAATCACTGTTTCGCCCATCACGGGCATTCTTGGTGTTCGGAAGGCGAGATCAGCAACGAAAATACCTAAAATTACGACTGGCTTCATGGATTGCTCTCGAGCTTGTTGAAGATTGTCAGACTACGTTTCCGTCTGGATCCAATACGCCTTTTACCAGGACAAAGCAGCCATAGGGTCTCCTCTCATTTCCAGCACAAACAACAGCGTACGCATTGCGTGCTCTCTCGTAAAAGGCAAAGCGTTCAATCGAACCCATTTTCCACTGATCGCCTGATGTCTCTTTTACGACTCGTTGCATATCCGTGTGACAAGGGACCAACTCATCGGGATTCCCAACGACTTCCATCCGTAGCACGGCATGCTCGACAAAGCCATCCAGCGGGAACACGGAGAGAATCGCCCCTGCTGCCTCAGGGATATCAACCCCGTTCATGTTGATCAACTCACCGGTGACAGTATGTGCAGCTACGGAGGCAGATGGGAAATTGCAGTCAGCCAAGATCAATTCATCCCCGTGACCCATAGAACGGAGAATGTAAAGTAGATCGGCACTTAGCAGTGGATGAATGTTTTTGAGCATATGAACCTCATTTTTAAGACTTATTTGGACTTAGTTGTGATGGATGAAGCGTGGAAATTGTTCAAAAGTGAGTCAACTACTCTGAAAATTTGCCACGTTCTTTAATTGCTACTTCAGAGAACCTGAAGTCAACCCCTTGATAATGTAATTTTCAAGCAATATCCCCATCATTCTTTCCAAAGTTCGGATTTTGACTTCATAGAGTTGAGACGGGAGGCAAATTTGGGAAGTTGGGTGTAAGTCATAGCTGAAACAGACTAATTGTTTAGGGGATAAACTGTAAAGGAAAAATAAATTATAAAAATATAATATTTTCAATATTTTGATAAGTAATTTTTAATTTAAATATTTGATTTAGTAAGCTTGAATGAGAAATTAAAGTTGATCGAGATCCTACGTTGTTGTATATCCTCCGGTTCAAAATTGAATCAAAATTGAGGTGATATTCATAGGTGGTCCAAAAAATCTCAAAGAAAATATAACAATTCGCACTACATTTCAAAAAAGAATCGAGCCATCAGCACGAGCAAAGCTTCAGAGAATGAGGATTTCTAAGTACTCAGAAAATTTGTTGACGAATTGATTTTGATGAAGACGCAAGGGAACCATGGTTGATTGGATTGATAGGAATACGAAGAATTTATTTATTCTCCCATCAGTGATCTTAATACTGATTTTTTCTGTATTCCCTTTAGTTTCTTCTCTGATCTTTGCTCTGACCAGAATTCGACCTAGGGCTGGAGGATATAATATCCGCTTTGTCGGTACTAAAAACTTTGAAAAGTTGTTTTTTGGTACAGAACAATTTCATTTGCTTGGAACAGTTGGCTCAATGAATATTCTGAGCTATTTGTTCGTCGGAGCCTTACTCATTTTAATAGGAATCTGGGTCAGAAAATATTTTCAAGGTAGAGTCACGGTCATTGGCATTATTGGCCGAACAATTTCAATCAGTGTTTTCTTTGGAATTGGGTTGTTACTGGCTACAACACTTTTGATTGGAAATAATTTCGGTACATTGATTACAACCCTGATCTATGTCTTGTTTGGGTGCTCAGTTCAATTTTTGATTGGGCTAATATTGGCCTACATCTGCTACATGCCCTTCAAAGGTCGGGCATTTTTCAGGATTCTTTTCTTCATCCCTTTGATGATCACTCCAGTAGGTATTGCTTACCAATGGAGGATGCTGGCAGATATGAACAAAGGACCATTTTCAGAGCTTTGGAATTGGGTAGGGTTGGGTGAATTTGCGTGGGGATCTGATCCTTGGGCTGCACGTACAATGGTGATGTTAGCAGATGCATGGATGTGGATTCCATTCATGTTTATCGTCATGCTTTCAGCAATTGAAACGGTCTCTGATGATTTGATTGAGGCAGCTGAAGTGGATGGTGCCGGTAAATGGTTGGTCTTTACAGATGTAATCTGGCCACAAATTGCACCTGTTGCTGGAACCGTTATACTGATCCGGTGGATTGAGGGATTTAAACTTATTGACATCCCTAACGTACTTACTCATGGAGGGCCAGGTATTGCTACTGAGACAATGACAATGCATTCATGGTCGCTTTGGAAAGCTCTCAATTTCAGTAGTTCGGCTGCAATAGCTTATACACTATTGTTTGTTTCGGTTGTGATTTGTGTTTCATTTTTCAATTTTGTAATTAGGAGATCTCAGGCTCCCACATGAAAGTAATGAAAATTTTTGAACCGAGCAAAATTGGCCAAATGTCCATTGGCGGAAAAGTCATTGGGTACACCATTCTTATGTTTTGGTCTATCGTCGTTATTTTCCCAATGTATTGGCTGTTGATCACAGCCTTTAAGTTGCCACCTGATGTTAACAATGGTCCAACATTTCTTCCCTGGCTCGATTTTGTCCCATCCCTTCATGCATGGGAAAATATTCTCTTCCGTGATGCTGATACGACCTATGGTTCCTATCTTAATTCAATTATTATCTCCTTCTTATCGACATTCATTGCGATTGCGGTCGGTTCCCTTGCAGCTTACGCACTGGTAAGAATAACGTATCAACCAAGATTTGGAACAATCTTCCTGTTTGTGATGTGCTTGCTGGCAAGCATCATCAGCGTCATTGTGATTGATATTGAGTGGTATACCAGTTCAGTAGTTGGCTTGGTACTTTTCTTCTTTTTCGTAAGGGCTCTTCAGAGAATCAGGACAGAATCTGTCATTCCTAAGGTTTTGCTCCCTCTGATTATCCTTGCTTTGCTGGGAGTTCTCCTTTTCGTTGATGGTGTACCTAAAAATGTTATCAGCTATTTGATCATAATTTTGCCGATTGTTATTGGAGTTGCAGTTTTTCTTCTGGTCAAGGGAAAGCTTTCTAATGCAGATATCCTCTTTTGGGTAATTTCCCAGAGAATACTTCCACCAATTGTGGTAGTGCTGCCAATCTATATCATGTTTCAGAAGGTTGGCTTGTTAGATACTCATTTCGCATTAGTAATTACTTATGCCGTAGTCAATTTACCGATTGTCGTTTGGATCATGTATGACTTCATGAACAAGATTCCAATCGATCTAGAAGAATCAGCACAATTAGATGGTGCATCTAAATTACGAATTCTTTGGGAAGTGGTGTTGCCACTCTCAAAGCAAGGATTAGCTGCAACTACACTTCTAATCCTAATTCTTTCCTGGAATGAATATTTGTTGGCTGCGTTTCTCTCTACATCCAACTCTAACACTATGCCAATCATGGTTGCTGCCCAGATCACACAAGAACGAGGCATCTACTGGTGGAATATGGCAGTGGTCATCATTTTGATGATCCTTCCTGTGATTGCTATGGCTTTTGCGCTGCAGAAATTTATTATCAAAGGCGTTTTAATGGGTGCTGTAAAAGGGTAAAGAATGAGTGTTGAAGCAAAAAGTCTAAAAATTGAGAAAATGAACAAATGGTTCGGTTCGAATCATATTGTCAAAGATTTTAGTATTGATGTTGAGCCTGGAGAATTTCTTGTTCTTTTAGGGCCTTCTGGATGTGGTAAGACAACAGCTTTGAGAACAGTGGCTGGTTTGGAAGAGGCAAATAGTGGGAAGATTCTGATTGGAGAAACGGATGTTACGAATGTGCTCCCAAAGCTGAGGAACATCTCCATGGTTTTCCAGTCCTATGCTCTCTATCCTCATAAGACTGTAGCTGAAAATATTGGGTTCCCCTTGAAAGTTCGAAAAGTTTCTGGTGCCGAGCGAGACACTGCAATTCTGGAAGCAGCACGACAAGTTCAGATGGAACAATATCTGGAAAGATATCCGAAGCAACTGTCCGGTGGCCAGAGGCAGCGTGTAGCTCTTGCTCGAGCTATCATTAGACGACCAGATATTTTTCTCATGGATGAACCCCTCTCAAATCTAGATGCAAAACTGCGGGTGTCTATGCGCGCAGAGTTGAAACGTATGCAGCATGAGTTGGGAGTGACAACAATTTATGTGACTCATGATCAAGTGGAGGCCATGACCTTGGCCTCGAGAGTAGTCATTATGAGTGAAGGGATGCTTCAACAGGTCGGTACACCAAAAGAGGTTTATTCAAATCCAGCAAATGCTTTCGTTGGTGGATTCATGGGTTCCCCGTCTATGAATTTTGTAGAAGGAAGCTTAGACACTGGTCTCTTTCAAAGAAACGATCAGAAAGTACAACTTGAAACTACCGTAAGTCATCCCAATGTATTGATGGGATTTCGGCCAGAAGATGCAGAAATTGTGGATCATGACTCAGCTCACTTGTCTGGAAAAGTGTTCACTTCTGAACTAGTTGGCGATTACACTTTAGTCACGATTGAAATTGATTCGTTGCATCTGACGATCAAGATGCCCAGCGATTTTGAGGCGGACTATGACAAGATGGTGAGCATCAAAATCAATCCCCAGAAATTTTACTTTTTTGATTCGAAGACCCAGGAAAGGATTTGAGCTTGGTTTGGTTGAAAATCTCTTCCAAAAATTTTTGACCGCTTGCGGTCAAATCACTATGATTCGTTGGGAATCATAGTCTACCGATCTCAATCATAAATGAGATCATTCTCACTCAAGAAGGAGGTTAAATGCGATTCTTGAAAGCGCTAGGTCTCTTTGCTGCGGCACTCGTACCGGCTACGATGTCATTTGCAGGGAAATTTGATGGGGTCGAAGTAACAGTTCTCTCCCGCCCGGGGCCGGTGATTTCTGGTGCTCTGGATATGCGAGGTAAGGAATTCGAAAAGATGACGGGTGCCAAGATCACTGTCGAAGAACTGCCGTTCAACGAATTGTTCAACAAAGTATTGACCGACTGGTCACAAGGTACCAATTCGATTGATATCGCTGTGACATCCTCTGCATGGGTTCCTGAGTTGGTGGATATGGGCCTTGTCGCAGACTTGTCTGATTTTGTTGCCAAGGATCCTGGGTTGAAAATTAACGATATCACGGAGTACTTCCGAGAATTCAACCAGAAGATCGATGGAAAGACATACACCCTGACCTTGGATGGTGACTTCCACATGTTCTATTACAGAACAGATGTGCTGAACCGCTTCAGCCAGGAACCACCTACCACTTGGGACGAGTGGTTTGCAGTCGCAAAAGCAATCAACGGTAAAGACTACAACGGTGACGGTGAGCCGGATTACGCATCTTGCCAGTTCAAGAAGCGAGCAGCTCAAAGTTACTTCACAGTCTGGGATATTGCGGCCACCTTCATTCAGACCAAAGGGACTTCACAAGGAGTCTTCTTTGATACAGAAACTGGGGCTCCACTGGTAAACAATCCAGGATTTGAGAAGGCCCTGGAAATTTACAAGGAAATGGGCAATTACGGTCCACCGGACGAGCTCAACATGGACATTTCCGATGTTCGTGACATGTACCTCAAGGGCCGCTGTGCCATGCTGATTGAATGGGGTGACACCTCGCCTTTAGCATTGGAAAGCGATATTGTCCGGAACCTCTGGGGTGCGTCCCAAATGCCAGGTTCTCCTGAGGTTTGGAACCGCGACACGAACAAGCTGGAGAAGTGTAATGCGACCCTCTGTCCCTACGCAATCAATGGTGTGAATCACGCGCCATTCGGTGCATTCGGTGGATGGTCTGGTTACGTCAACAAGAATGCGGATCCGAAGGTCCTGCAAGCTTCCTATGAGTATCTCGCATACATGAATGCTCCAGAGCAATCCAATGTGGATGTGACTCAAGGATGGACAGGTTTCAACCCGTATCGATACTCTCAGTTTGAGAGCTTGGACAACTGGTTGAAGGCTGGATTCACAAAATCCGCTGCGGAAGCGTACCTCAATGGTATGAAAGAAGCTCTGGGTAACCCAAACTTCGTGTCTGATCTGAGAATTCCTGGTGCTGCTCAATACACCAGCGTCATTCTGGATACAGAGGTTGCCAGATTCCTTGCTGGTGAGATTTCTGCCAAGCAAGCAATGGCTAATATTGAAGAGCAGTGGGAAGAAGTCACTGAAGATTTCGGCAGAGATCGTCAAATGACTCTCTACCGAGGAACCCTCGGTTTGTCTGCTGCGAAGTAATCTTCACTTGATAACCATTGAGACACTGTTTAAATAGCATTGTCTCAATCGGCAGTTTAATAAGTTGTCATCATGGTACTCGCTTATTGGGATGGCAACTTATCTCGAATTTAATTCGATCATTTCACTAAAATTTTCCCCGCTGCTCAGTCTCCAAACATTTGACCATGTTAAACTATGTATACGAAACAGGCATTGCGTGAAATCGGGATTCAGACAGAGCTTGCTCCAACTTATCGAGAGCAATTAAATCAAGATGGATTTTTCTTGGTTAAGAATTATTTCGACGAGGAAGAATGCGATCGAATGGCCACAGAATTTGATAGATTATCCGAACTCGAGGGAAATCAGGGAGGCCACGAGGTTCATATTGAGCCCAATGCGAGTAGGATCTCGAATATTTTCAACAAGACAACTGAGTTCGATAGGTGCCTGAGTATTGAGTATTTGCTCCAGGCATCCCAATACCTTCTAGGTGAATTTAAAGTTCATGGAGCGAATCTTCGTGAGCCCCTACACAATGGCGGTCATCAAAAGTTGCACACGGATGTGCCAAAAAAATTTAGCGATGATTGGTGGGTGAGTAATTCGATCATCGCACTGGATGACATCACCATAGAGAATGGCCCTCCCAGAGTGGTCCCCGGGTCACATAAGTGGCAACCGTTGAACGTGGCATACGTCAATATCCATGATTGGGAACCTAAACCTCTTACCACTGAAGAAGAAGCAAGAGTGCCGGCAGATTTGGAAGCGGTCTATCCTGGTGAGCAATTCATCACAGCTCCCAAAGGAAGTGTGATCGTCATGAACTCTGCTCTTTGGCATGGAGGAACACTGAATAAATCCGGGGCTCGACGTAGAGTCTTACATTTGACCTACACAAGAAGAGATCTGCCTCAGCAGCTAGTACAAAGGAACCACTTGACTGAAGAACTCTATGGACGGATGTCAGATGCCCATAGATTCCTTCTGGACATCGAGAAATTACCAGACGTTCCATTAGGACTCCTCAAATCAGCAGGCAGAAATAGTACCTCCGATTGGTGGAATCCTGAGACTTAGATCTGTGTACTGATAATCTTTGGAATGAATCTTCGTCGAATCCTGCTGAAAATATACATTGAATGTTGCTTCAGCCTGTTCTGAAAAATAGGCGTTTTTATTGGGTCGACTATGAATTCATTTAGTTGGCTGCCTATTGAACCTTGTAATTCTTTCGAGAAAGGAGTTTCGTAGAAGCGTTGCATCGCTAGTTTTTAAAAGAGGGGACTACAATTCAGTGCTGCTGATTTGTTGAGCGATATCAAATTTATAAAGATATGCTTGAGTGGTCCCAACATTTCTCTAATTTAGAGGTTCGCCATGAAACGCCTGTTGCCAATTTTGATTGCTTCTATTTTTAGTGCATCTGCACTCCTCGTCGCTGGTTCGGTTCAAGCCGCTGATTTCACTCTCAAGTTGCACCATTTATTAGGTCCAAAAGCTCCAGCGCAGACGCAAATGCTGGAACCATGGGTAAAGAAGGTAGAGGAGTTATCAAAAGGGAGAGTTAAAATTGATATCTACCCAGCAATGTCCTTGGGAGGCAAACCACCTCAACTGGTTCGACAAGTCCGTGACGGGGTGGTTGATCTGATCTGGACAGTCAATGGGTACACGCCAGGCTTGTTTCCGCGCACAGAGGTCTTCGAACTACCTTTCATCCATACGAATGATCCTGTGGCCACCAATCTTGCCATGCGTGAGATGTTCGATGACCACCTTGCGGAAGAATACCGCGGTATGAAAGTGATGTTTCTGCATGTCCACCAAGGGCAGGCGATCCATATGGTTGACAAGGTAATCCGCAAGCCCAGTGACTTTCAGGGCACCAAGATGCGTATCCCCACCAGAACAGGTGCCTGGGTTCTAGAAGCAATGGGAGCGGCGCCAGTTTCCATGCCAGTACCAGACTTTCCACAAGCTCTCTCCAAGAAAGTGGTTGATGGAGGCTTGATTCCCTGGGAAATCATTCCACCGTTGAAGCTCCAAGATATGACCAAGTACCAGATTGAAGGTGAGAATATGACCCGCTTTGGTACAACGACCTTCCAGGTCTCCATGAATCAAGGCACATGGGATAAGTTGCCCAAAAATCTTCAGGATGTTTTCCTGCAGGCCTCCAACGAAGCTTGGGTCAGAGAAGTTGGCGAAGTGTGGCACCGTACTGACCTGTTTGGCATCGGTGTAGCGACACAAGCAGGGAATGAGCATATCACATTGAGTACTGCAGAAACTGCTGAGTTCAAGAAAGCGCTGGAGCCTGTTGTCGATCGCTGGGTGAAAGAAGTCAGTGATTCTGGCATCGACGGTAAGAGCCTTGTCAGCAAGGCCCGAGAACTGGTCGCCAAGTATTCCAAGTGACGGCCCAGATTTCTGAAGATTTTCCAGGGCTTCCAAGATGGTAAAATGGGCCTCGAAACTGATTGTGGGTTGGGCCCTGTTTGGTGGTGTGATTTTGTTGCTGCTGGTGATAATGACTACCTACAGTGCAGCAGCGGGTTTCTTGATTGCCACTCCCTTTCCTGGGGATTTTGAACTCACTGAAATGGGAGTGGCAGTTGCTTCCTTTGCGTTCCTTCCCTACTGCCAATTGACTTTCGCAAATGTTTCTGCGGATGTCTTCACGGCTAAAATGAAACCTGCAAAAGTTCGATTTTTAAGTCGAGTTGGCTCTTTGGTGGCCGCAGCCTTCAGCATTCTGTTGATCTGGCGAATGTACGAAGGATTGCTAGATTACCAGATATACCTAGAGACTACGACAATCTTACAGGTGCCGATCTGGTATGCGTTTGTCCCTTCAATTTTCTCTCTTCTTCTCCTCCTGTTGGCCGCTCTAATCACGTTTATTCATCCAGATGGAGTACCCGAACCATCTTTAATCCCCGAGTAACGCCTCAACCATGTCATTTGAACTACTCGTTGGATTGGCTGGCCTTTTGGGGTTGTTATTCTTGATCGTACTGCGGATACCGATTGCGTATGCCATGATCGTCACTGGCGGAATTGGTGTGACGATCCTGAACGGGCCACTGATCTTCATGTCTCAATTGAAGGATCTGGCCTACATTCAATTTTCCATCTATGACCTTTCTGTGGTCCCTATGTTTGTGCTGATGGGAAATTTGGCAACCAAGGCGGGTCTATCACGAGAGCTTTTCCAGGCAGCAAATGCATGGGTAGGCTGGGTTCGAGGGGGTGTCGCCATGTCAGCTATCATCGCCTGTGCTGGATTCGGAGCTGTTTGTGGATCCTCATTGGCCACAGCCTCCACGATGGGAAAAGTGGCGCTACCGGAGCTTCGTAATTACAAATATAGTGGCTCTTTGGCAACCGGGACATTAGCTGCTGGGGGCGTACTAGGAATATTGATTCCACCCTCAGTTGTTCTGGTTGTCTACGCGATCATCGTGGAAGCAAACATCATTGCGATGTTCATGGCTGCGATGATTCCTGGTTTGTTGGCAGTGGGCCTGTTTTTGGTGACAATTGCGATCTACGTTCGCTTCTTTCCTGAGTCAGGACCCTCCCGTGAGCCAATGGATCGTCAAGAATTCTGGAATGCTACTCTTGGGGTTTTACCGGTTCTAGGGATCTTTATAGCGGTGATTGGTGGTATCTATTTTGGTTTGTTTAATCCCACTCCAGCCGCCGCAGCTGGTGTTTTTCTAGTAGGATTACTTGGAATCTATCGAGGTTTGATTAAGATTCCACAACTCAAAGCGGCCTTACTGGAGACCGCCAAAACTTCGGGCATGATCTATTTGATTCTGCTTGGGGCTGAGATGCTCAAAATTTTCATGTCTCGTGGAGGAGTTCCTCAGGCAGCAGTGGAGATTATGCAGTCATCGGGATTGGATCCGATCACGATTCTTCTGCTGATGCTAATATCATTGATCATTCTAGGATGTCTCATGGACTCATTGTCCATGATCTTACTGGCGATGCCTTTCTTTTGGCCCGTGATCGATGGTCTCGACTTTGGTTTGGGCCCGGAAGAACTGAAAATCTGGTTTGGAATCCTAGCACTGATCGTAGTTGAGCTTGGTTTGATCACCCCACCAGTCGGGATGAATGTTTTTGTGATCCATGCGATGGCCGAGGATATTCCCATGAGTGAGACATTCAAAGGAGTGATGCCTTTCTTCGGGGCAGAGCTACTCAGAGTTCTGCTTCTGGTGGCATTTCCTGGTATTGTTTTGTGGCTCCCACGTCTACTCACCGGGTGAATCAATGAAACTGAAGTATAGTGTGCTTGGAGCAGGGGCGATGGGCTCCGTTTTTGGAGCAAGACTCGCTTTACAAGGGCATCCTGTCGAACTACTCAATCGAACTCCTGATCACGCCAAGGCAATCAAAGAGCAGGGTGGATTGATCTGCCATTTGGACAAACAGAAGCATCTGATTCCCCTACAAGCTGATTTGGTTACTAACGCTAATTCTGCGGATGTGGTTTTTCTCTTCACCAAGACCCACCAAATTAAAGAAGCCCTGACCAATCTGCCTTCAAATCTTCAGTCTGCTCATTTCATCACACTGCAAAATGGTTTGGGTAATGGGGAGCAGGTTGCGGCGTATGTCGGGATCGATCAAATTGTGGAGGGTGTCTCGATCATGCCTGCTGAGTTCATCAAGCCAGGTGAGGTAGGCTCTGCTGGTAGCTCAGAAACTTGGATGTTTTCAGCCAATGGAGAGCAGAGTGAGATCGTGAATCAGGTTGGTGAAGATTTAAATCAAGCTGGTCTGAAAACTCACGTCACAGGCGAAGTACGCAAATTTATCTGGCAAAAGGCTTGTTTCAATATGGCGATGAATGCCTTGTGTAGTCTAGTCGATGGTTCTCCAGGTCTGCTTCAACAGTTTCCAGACGGACGTCAACTCGCTCACGAAATTGCCGAGGAATCCATTACTGTTGCACAGTTGGAAGGCGCATCCGTGGATCCAGAAAAAGTGCACGGCCTGATTGACTACGCTTGTGCAGACCACACCTATCACCGACCATCTATGCTCCAAGATTTGAAAGCCCAACGCCTGACGGAGATTGAATCGCTCAACGGATACTTGGTGGCAGCCGCTCGCAAGCATGGTAAAGAAGTTCCTGTCACTAATTTAATGGCGCGGTTGATTCGGTTACGGGAACGGGCTCCTGAATTTTGGGCTTCAGAACCAATTCATCATTGAACTCGTCCCTCTCATCTCCAATCGGAGTTTGTGCGATGGCACGCAGCTTTGAAATTTACTGGCCAAGAACCCCTCAAGGAATGGCTGAAGCTGAGTGGCAAGCTAGGCTGCAACTCGCCGCTTGTTATCGCTTGGTGGATCACTATGGCTGGACGAGCGTGGTTTATAATCACATAACCCTTCGTATTCCGGGAACTGATCACTTTTTGATCAATCCCTTTGGTGTTCGCTACGATGAACTGAGAGCCAGTAATCTAATTCGGATTGATATCGACGGCAATCAGATCAGCGAGAGTGATTGGCCTGTCAACCGAGCTGGGTATTTGATCCACTCCACAATTCATAAGGGGCGCCCGGACCTACACTGTGTTCTGCACACTCATGAAGCTCACTCCCAATCATTGTGTGCCACCAATAGCGAAGTGATCCCTGTGACACAGGAAGGTTGTCAATTCTTTGAGCGTGTTGGCTACCATGATTTCGAAGGAATTGTTCTTGACGGGAGTGAGAGCCCTCGTTTGCTTGAAGCGATGGGAACCGAAAACCATACTCTGGTATTGAGAAATCATGGCCTGATCACTGCCGGTCCAGATTGTACTTGGGCTTTTGTTCGGCACTTGGCGTTCATTCGTAATGCTGAGGTTCAATTACGTGCGATGTCGACAGGAAAATTACAAAGAATTCCTCCTGGTATCATGGCCAAGACCCGAGAGCAATTTGAGGGAGGTTCTGCTCAGGCCGGCGCAAAGAAACGACATCCTGAGTGGCCTGCCCTCCTCCGTCTGGTTGATCAAAAAGATCCAACGTGGAAACTTTGAGTTTCCACAATCCGTCACAGTTTTCATTCTAATTTAACGAGAAAAACAGATGCAACAGCCACCATTCCGTGCCGACCATGTCGGCAGTTTCCTACGACCTAAGTTTTTGCTGGATGCTCGTGAACAGTTTCGAAATCAGGAAATTAGCTCTGAGCAATTACGTGAGGTTGAAGATCGAGCGATCCGCGATATTGTCAAATTTCAGGAAGATCTGGGTTTGGATGGAATCACCGATGGAGAATATCGCAGGACCTATTTTCATACGGATTTCTTGACTCAGTTGGGTGGTGTTGTGACCGAGGGAGGCATCAACGTCAGCTTCAAGACCGCGGATGGTTCTATCAATTTTGCCCCACCTGTGATGAAGGTTGGTGGAAAAGTCAGCCACCTGCGTTCTATCCAAGGACCAGATTTTGACTTTCTGAAATCAATTACGAACAAGACTCCCAAGGTGACCATCCCATCACCGACCATGCTGCATTTTCGGGGAGGCCGCAAAGCAATCAGCGAAGAGGCTTATCCGGAGATGGAGGACTTTTATTCGGATGTTGCGAAGGCTTATCAGGAAGAACTGCGTTCCCTCGCTGAGCGAGGGGCGAGTTATGTGCAGCTGGATGACACGAATCTAGCTTATTTGTGTGATCCTAAAATGAGGGAAGGAGCCCGGCAAAGAGGAGAAGACCCGGACGCCTTACCAAGACGCTATGCGCAGTTGATCAATGCAGCCATCTCAGATCGCCCGGCAGGTCTGCGCATCTGTGTGCATCTTTGTCGAGGGAACTTTAAGAGTGCCTGGGTCGCAGACGGTGGATACGAACCTGTCGCAGAGGTCCTCTTCAATGAGTTGGATGTAGATGGTTATTTTCTCGAGTATGATGATGAAAGATCCGGAGACTTCGCGCCCTTACGGCATGTTCCAAAAAACAAGACGGTTGTTCTGGGATTAGTCACCACGAAACTTCAGGAAATGGAGACCAAAGACGAGTTGAAGCAACGGATTGAAGAAGCGGCTCGCTATATGCCGCTGGAGCAAATGGCGCTTTCACCGCAGTGCGGGTTCTCCAGTACGGTTCATGGCAATGACATTGCCTTTGATGCTCAAGCCGCAAAACTGCGATTGGTGACTGAAGTAGCGCAGGATGTATGGGGCACCCTTTGAAAGAATCTCCAGAAAGTCAAGCGGGGCATATCAAGATGATTCAGGTTTCAGAAGTATGAATCAGCGCGTGCAGGTTGTGATCATAGGTTCGGGTCCAGCTGGATTGCTGTTGGGGCAGCTGCTTCATAACATTGGAGTAGAAACCCTAATCCTTGAGCGGCAGTCGCAGGAGTACGTTCTCAGTCGAATTCGAGCCGGTGTGTTGGAGCAAGGGACCACCGAACTGCTTGAACTGGCAGGCTGTGGAGAGCGCATGCATGCAGAAGGAATGATTCATTCGGGTTTTGACCTGGCTTTCGACGGCCAACGACATCGAATTGATTTACAGGAGATGAGCGGCGGTAAAACGGTGATGGTCTATGGTCAGACGGAAGTCACCAAAGATCTGATGAATCGTCGCTCAGAGACTAATGGAATCACGATCTACGAAGCGCAAAATGTACAACCTCATGATTTTGATACCGATCAGCCTTGGGTAAGCTACAACAAAGACGGGATTGAACATCGGGTGGACTGTGACTTTATTGCAGGCTGTGACGGTTTCCACGGAATCAGTCGGGCTTCTGTCCCAGATCAAGCGATTGAGATCTATGAGAAGGTCTATCCCTTTGGTTGGCTGGGAATCCTGGCGGATGTTCCACCTGTTTCTCACGAGTTGATCTACGCAAACCATCTTAGGGGCTTTGCACTTTGTTCGATGCGAAGCATGACGCGTAGTCGCTACTATGTGCAGTGTGCCCTGGAGGATAAAGTGGAGGAGTGGTCGGATGACCGATTCTGGGATGAACTACGCCTGCGTCTTCCGCCTGATGCTGCGGAGCAAGTCACCACAGGACCATCGATTGAAAAATCTATTGCTCCTTTACGATCTTTTGTCTCCGAACCTCTTCGATTTGGATCAATGTTCATTTGTGGGGATGCAGCCCACATCGTTCCGCCAACTGGAGCGAAAGGTCTCAATCTAGCGGCAAGTGATGTGTTCTATCTCTTCAATGCGCTTCAGGAATACTACGAAGAAAATTCTGAATCAGGCCTTGAGGCTTACTCAGAAAAGGCACTTTCTCGTGTTTGGAAGGCGGTTCGTTTCTCCTGGTGGATGACCACCATGATGCATCGCTTCCCAGACAACGGTACTTTTGGTCAGAAGATTCAGGAAGCAGAACTTCATTATTTGACCTCCTCTACCCCAGCGACCCAATCCCTGGCTGAAAACTATGTGGGGCTACCTCTTTGAAACCTTTATCCTCGCCTGTTTCTCCTGAGGGAGATCATGGCATTGGAAGAGGTTGTTGAAGGAACTCCACTGGATATCCCTTTTCCAAGCATCGCTACCATCTCGAAACCACTCTACCCTCAGGGCCACTTCTCAGTGACCCTCTTTGTATTCCACGAATGCCAGCAGTCAGGAGTGCAATAAAAGATGATCATTCCATCCCACTGCTGAGCGTAGTGTTGGAGATAGTCTGTCCAGAGTTCTTCGTAGTGCCCGAAACCAACATTGGGTAGCCAGTCACTTGCTGGAATGATTGTTAGAGGTTGATCTGGAAAAAAAAGTCCCTGACGCCAAAGTATGGATTACACATTCACAAAATGGACAGGCTTTCTCAACCAAAGTTCGTAGGTAGATTCCGTAGTGAGAGTCTGTACACCATCTAAGTGAGCTGAAGTAGCCGACCGGTAGGATTGAATACGATAGCCATCAGAATCGAAAAGCTGTAATTCATCATCTTCAGTAGTTGAGGCTACGGCACTACCCCAGATCAGACCTAGGAACAAAGCTAGGCAAGCATTCCATTTCACGTCTCTCTTTCAAGTATTCTTCGTAATTGACGTACATTCTCCTGCAGATCAGCCGACATTCCATACATTTGTCTGCCCACCAAATAAATTACGTCATCACCATACCCTTTCTTCAATTGCGGAAGTTGTTTTTCACCGATACTTCCTCCGACCACGGGGAGTGTTTTTTTCCAGAAAGGATCTTGAGCGTAGCAGCGGTCAATCACATCTTTGCAGTCTGCAGCTTCAAAACTGAATCGTTCGCTTGGGATTGGGAACATGACACAATCTGCTCCTGCCATCCGAAAAATTGTTCCGAACAAGAGCCCAACAGAGATTCCTTGGTTGGGGGAGAGGATAAATGAACCCAAGAAAGCAGGTTGGACGATGATGGGTAGGCCTGGTCTTCGACTTTGGCTGAGTCGGTGAAGACTCTCAAAACCGGTCAATCCAGGGCAAACCAAGAGACCACCGGCCCCGTATCGTGCGGCCCAATCTGCCCTCAGCATCATTTCTTCCATAGAGGAGGTAATGTTTGGGACGTAGCAACTCTTTCTTCCGGTCTTTGCGTTCGCTCGCTCAACAGCTTTACAACAGGCATGGACGCGCTCTCGAAAAGGACTCCAGGATTGATCAGTAATCAGATGCTCATCAATGATCAAATCCACTCCTCCCTCGGCGAAACGATATGTCAACTCAGCAAGCTCATTGGTGCTGCGCCCCAAGGGTCCGATATCAGCCATCATTAGTGCGCCTGTAGAGATGCCTAGGCGTTCACGAATCCCCGTGATGCCAAAGCGCGGTCCAGTGAAGTGCGCCTTTAAGTCTGAAGAGAGCTGAAGATCTGTAACCCGAATACCTTTCGTCAAGCTGATATTGCCATAAAGAACGTTCATCAATTGCGTGATTTCATTGCCAACGGTCTCACTAAGGAAGCTGATAGATACCTGAGAATGATGTTCGTCGAGAGCAGTGAGTTCTTCAACGCGTCCAGCGATTTCATTCTTTAGAAAACCGGAAGCCACGAGATGAGGTGGGTGACAGACACTTTGCTCAAACGCAATTTGATTGGCAACGTCAGCAGCCTCTGAGAGTGGGCAGGCTAGTCGATACTGGACTTGAAAGCGTGAATTCATCTGAACTGTAGCGGAAATGCACTCATTGAAAGCAGTCAGTGGCAAAGGAAAGCTTGGTGATTCCTTGTACCGGGGTTCCCATTTGCAAAACCGAGGTGTGCACTAATCCCTCTCAGGCTGAACCGTAGGTCTGACGAATCGACTCAGCATATGGTGCTCGAAGAATCGTCTGTTCGGTAATGATTCCAGTGACTAGATTTGCAGGTGTGACGTCGAAGGCGGGATTTCTTACTTTGATATCGATTGGTGCGGTTCTACGTTCTCCAAAAGCTGTCACCTCTTCAGGGGCTCGTTCTTCAATCACAATCTCGGCACCAGTTGGGGTGTTCAGATCAATAGTGGACGCTGGACAGGCCACGTAAAAAGGAATTTTGAAATAGTTCGCCAGTATCGCAACGTTGAAGGTGCCAATCTTGTTGGCGACGTCCCCGTTAGCGGCTACCCGATCGGTACCCACGATCACCATATCGATCTTGCCTTCTTGCATCATCACGGCGGCCATGTTGTCGCAAATCGTGGTGACATCAATCCCACTTTGCTGTAGTTCCCAGGCTGTCAGTCGAGAGCCTTGGAGTAGTGGTCTTGTTTCATCTGAATAAACTCGGAAACCGATGCCCTTTTCATGTGCCAGGTACATTGGTGCCAGCGCAGTTCCAAGCTCACTGGTTGCTAATCCACCTGCATTGCAATGAGTCAGGATTCCCATCCCCTCTTCAATGAGCGAGAGTCCATTTTTACCAATGCCCCGGCAGAGTTTTCGATCTTCTTCATGAATGACCTTGGCTTCCCCTAACAAGATCTGAAAAGCAGTTTCGCTGTCGTGCTGATCATTTAATTTCCGAATCATTCGCTTAAGTGCCCAACTTAGATTCACCGCAGTGGGTCTGGCGCTGTTGAGATAATCTGCTTGGCGTTCTGCTTCCAGGAGAAACTCAGGCCAAGTGAGGTTGCGCTGATGCTGCATGGCGATGACCAGTCCATAAGCACCGGCAATCCCAATCGCAGGGGCCCCCCGTACCCGAAGCATTTTGATGGCTTCAAAGACAGCTTCGACCGTCTTTGGTCGCAACATCACTTCTTCGATGGGTAGACGCGTCTGATCCAACATGATCAGTTCATCTTCTTGCCATTGAAGGCTCAACGGGAGGCTCATAGAGTTCACAAAAATAGGAGGTTAGAACTTGCCTGAGGAATCTCTCGGAATCCAAGTGGCGCTGGCACGATCAACGGTATTGAACTCTGGGAATTTTTCAAAGAGATCATTGAACCGTTGAACGTTGTTGTCACGCAGCATTTTCTGGGTGAAGAGCATAGGTGGAATCGTGATTTCTTGTGGCAGCCATTCTCCGGTCAGTTTCATGGCCAAAGCTCGAATCCCGGTAGCTCCAATAGCAGCTGGGTTCGTAGCGGCAGTCGCAGCCCAAGGGCTTCCATCCTGGGTCATCTGCCGAATATCAACAGTGCTGATGTCAGCACTGTAGACTTTCACCTTGTCACTCATGTTCAGTTCACGCAGGGCGATCACAACCCCTTTTGCAAACTCATCATAAGGTGCAAAGTAGGCGTTGATATTCCGGTTTGCCTGCATCGTTGCCTTCACCTGATCAGCATTCTTGGTGGAGATCGGTGACTCGAGGGAGCCATGACGGGCGATTTCCTTGATACCTGGGTATTCCTGCTTGACCTTGGTGAAGCTGGTATCTCGCTTGTCCAGTGGTAGAACACCGGGAATGTAGATATACCCAACGTTTGCTTGGCCGTTGAAATCGGCGACCAGGGCATCCAGTGCCATTTGACCCAGTAGGACATCATCTTGGGCCATGTGGGTAACGATATTGGTCAGATCTTCAAAGTAGATGTCGAATGCGACTACTTTGATCCCTTTCGCCAAGGCACGCTGGATGGGCTCTCGCATCGTCTCCGGTCGTCCGTGACTCAGAAGGATTGCATCCACTCCAAGACTGATCGCACGATCTACGGCATCAGCCTGGGCTTTGTTATCGGCGTTTTTTGTATTCAATGCCAGGAATTCCATGCCCAGCATCTCAGCCTGGCGTTTGGCTCCAGAGCGGAAGGTCTGCATGAATTCGCCTTCCACCAAAAGCTGGACCAAGGCAACTTTGAGCTTTTTAGATCCATCAAATGGTGGAGGAGCCCCCGCAATTTGGGCCCAAAGCGTAGTGGTAGTGATCAACAGGAATAAGAGGGAGCAAGCTGCGGACAGCATCTTTTTCATCTGAATCTCCATGAGAAAGGAAATGAGGCAGAGAAAAAATCTCTGCGTGAACTTCCACAAGGGAAGACCTAAGAGCGCTTAGCCAGCGCAAAAGTAAACATCAGCGAGAGGACAAGCACCCCACCTTTGATGAAATCCTGAGTGTAGTAGGGCAGGCTCAACATCGTTAAGCCGCTCAATAGAACCCCAATGAAGATGGCTCCGACAAGAGTGCCAAAAGGATTCGGCCTTCGAACCCCAAAAACTGCGAAGCCAATCAAGGCAGCCCCGACAGCATCCAATAGCAAACCAGTACCGCTGGTGATGTCACCAACTCCAACTCGGGCTACTAGAAGCACCCCACCGATCGATGCAATCGTACCGCTGATCACGTAAGCCATGATCCGATATAAATTCACAGGTGCTCCAGCCAGTCGAGTGGCTTCTGGGTTTCCACCAATGGCGTACATCACTCGACCCCAACGGGTATGGTCCAGGACAATGTAAACGAGGAGAGCGATCACCAGCATGACAATCACCGGAATTGGAATTACCCCGAACAGTCGGCCCTGTCCAAGATAAAGAAAGCTCGGATCAAAAAACCCCAGTGCTTCCTCCCCGTCTTCCATCAGCATCCCTTCACTGATAGTTCGACCTGCGGAGGGGATCAGCTGAAGTCCTTGAATCAAAAACATCATCCCCAGTGTTGTTAGCAAATCGGGGATCTTCATCTTAACAATCAATAGACCGTTTAGGAGTCCAACCAAGGCGCCCAGCAGCAGGCAAATAATCACGCTAACGACGGCACCCTGCTCAAGCACAACCATGCAGTAAGAGGAGATCATCACACTCAGCGCCGCCACGGAACCAATGGATAGATCCAAGCCGTCGACAACTAGGGTGAAAGTGACACCAAGTGCGAGAATGCCATAAATCGCGATGCCCAATAGAATGGAAAACTGATTGCTCCAAGTCAAAAAAGCAGGCTCCAAGATGCTAAACATCAGGTACAAGGCAGCCATCACAATCAAAAATCCATAGCGAATGGCAAATTGCTTGGCATCCCAATTATTGGATGTTCCACCTTTTTCGGTGTTTGTAGCTTCAGGCATGGGCGAATTTTGTTTCGGTGGTAGAGATCCAGTCAAGGAGCTGTGTTCGGTCAATTGAATTACGGTTTTGTTCTCCCATCAGACGTCCCCGGTTGAGAACCAGAACTCGATCGGCCACTTCCAGAATTTCATCGAGATCTGCAGCTAGTACCAGCACCACTTCATCATGTAATTGATCTCGTAGGTATTGAATAATGTCATGCCGGGACTTGATGTCGACACCTTGGAAAGGCTCATCCAATAAGAGGACTCGGAATTTTCGTTGAAGCCAGCGAGCCACTACAACCTTCTGTTGATTACCTCCTGAGAGACTGCCAATCAGGGCGTGTATGCCTTGGCACTTGACTCCTAGGTCTCGCACCATCCGATCGGCTTCCTGCTGCTCTTTTCTCGGTTGCAGCAACGCAAACCGACAAAAACTTCTAAGGAAAGGTAAGGAAAGATTTTGATTCACACTGAACTGGGGAATCACCGCTCGGTTGCTGCGATCTTCTGGAACAAGATGGACCCCCTTGTCGATCGCAGAGGAAATCGATTCGGGTTTCAAGGGCTGGTCATCCAGAAATATTTCTCCAGAAACGGGCTCTCGCATGCCATAGAGAATCTCTGCCAACTCTGACTTTCCGGCTCCAATCAAACCTGTCAAACCAACAATTTCTCCAGCCCTCAGCTTGAGATTTAATGGTGGGTCTCCTGGACGCACAATAAGATCCTTCAACTCCAGTCGAACTTTTCCAGCTTGAACAGCATGTGGATGGTCGTGAGAAGTTGTATCTATTTCACCTACCATCGCACGAACCAAATTTTGGGATTTTACTGGACGAGTCAGATCAGCGCTTTTCAGCCCATCTCGAACCACACCGGCACGGTCAGCCAGCAACTCAACCTCATGGAGTCGATGAGAAACATAGACAATCCCAACTCCTTGCGAGCGTAACTGGTTTAGCTTGTCAAACAGTCGGTCTGTCTCACGGGTACTCAATGAGGAGGTCGGTTCATCCAAGATCAGTAACTTTGGTTCACCAACCAGAGAGCGGGCGATGCTGATCAACTGACGATCACTTTGGGACAAATCGGAGACAGGAAGATCCCAATTAGTAAACGTCAGGCCCATCGGTTCTGCGATTTCCTGAGCACGAGTTCGAATGTGTTGACGACGGTAACGCAATCCGGTTGCTGGGTCCAGCAACTCGTTGAGAGCTAAGTTTTCAGCAATACTCATTGTGGGCACTACACCTTGATCGATAATCTGGTGAACCGTGCGAATGCCCTGACGAAAGGAGTCTTGAGGACTGTGAAACCGAACACGTTGGCCCTCAATACGAATTTCACCTTCGTAATCCTCATAGTAGCCACAGATGATCTTGATCAGAGTGGATTTGCCGGCCCCATTCGCTCCCACCAAAGCGAAGATCTCCCCTGAAAAAAAAGAGAAGGAAACACCCCGCAGCGCCTGGGTTGCTCCAAAGGATTTGCTGATTTGTTGTACTTCAACGATTGGATTCACGAAACTTCAGTGTAAGGGAGATATTTCTTGGGCTAACGCCGTTAGCTCCTCAATGGAACGGAACGAGCTGCGTTGTTGAACCATCACCTTAGCCATGCGCATGACATTACGTTCCACCTCCAAGC